>ERZ772835.10-NODE-10-length-235549-cov-4.89791_pt1 | contig 235549 bp, 196 predicted proteins | sample MGYA00511901_ERZ772835 | MGnify/ENA primary metagenome ERZ772835 (study PRJEB29015, sample SAMEA2737729) | human gut metagenome | biome: human gut; feature: human-associated habitat; material: faeces | place: China | collected 2012 ...
CTTAGAAAGCTTTACCCTTTAAGAATTTTAACAATAGCCTTCGCAATTGTAACTGCATCTTCTTCGGTATTGTCTCTGCCAAACGAAATACGAATAGTACCTTCTGAATACTCAGATGGTACTCCGATTGCCCTAATAACATGTGAGACTTCTGTATTTACAGAATCACAAGCCGAACCAGTTGATATACAAATTCCCATCAAATCCAAACGATGCAGTAACATTTCCCCACTCGTTTTGCGAATAGACAAATTTATATTACCAGGAACATGATTCTTAGAACCATTTCTAATAAAATCTATCTTAGACTTCAGAAGAACATCAATAAATGTTTCATCTAAAGCAAGTAGTTTTTCATTCACTTTTTCCATTTCGTCGCAACTTTTTTTCAATGCAATTGACATTCCTACAATCGAAGCAATATTTTCAGTTCCTGCACGCTTATGAAATTCCTGAGCACCACCATCTGCAAATGAAGATATTTTTGTACCTCTCTTAATGTACAAAAAACCAATTCCCTTTGGTCCATTGAATTTATGTGCCGATGCAGAAAGCATATCCACACATAAGTCACTGACATCAATTGGAATATGCCCAACTGCCTGAACCGCATCTGTATGAAATAAGATACCGTTATCATGAGCTACGGCTGCTAACTCTTTTATTGGTTCAATCGTTCCAATTTCATTATTAACCATCATTACAGAAATCAGTTCAGTATTATCTTTAATAAATTTCACCAAATCTTCGCATGATACAATACCTTGTTTGTCAACCGGAAGATAATCCACTTGAAATCCAAAATGTTCTAATCTTCTGCAGGCATTCAGGATTGCATGATGCTCAATTTGCGTTGCAATTGTATGATGTTTTTCCCCCTTCTCAGCAATACCCTTTATTGCCCAGTTATCACTTTCCGTGCCTCCTGATGTAAAATAAATTTCATCTGGTTGAGCACCGATGCATTCTGCAATTAAAGTTCTAGCTTCCATCAAGGCTTTTTTCGGTTTACGTGCAAATGAATATGGTTGCGACGCATTGCCGTATTCTTCTTGAAGCCATGGAAGCATTGCATTAAATGCATCTTTATCCAATTTTGTTGTTGCTGCATTATCAGCGTATATAAAATGCTTCATAGCTATTCCTCACTTAAAAAGTGTACACCCTTCATCCTTAAATTCTTCTATTTTGTCCAGCAAATCATCAACAGTACATCCTAAAAAATCAGCCAAACAGTCCATACAATAAAAATTGGCAATGTCTTTTCCAAGAAGCTTTTTGTTTATGCCTACAGTATCTTTATCCAATTGCTTTTTTCCACAAGCAATGCACTCTTTACTCATTATTCTCTCACCATTAAACATGGAACATCTTTATTTTTATATTCACTGTCAATCATGCCTTGCTGAAGTTTGATAATTCTTCGCATTTTCATAGCTGGCGTTAAACAGTAGTCTCTAAATTCCATCTTGTCAACATCAAACTCATTTCTAACATTTGGAAACAGCAGCTTTAAATATGCAGTTGCCAACCTCTTAATTGCCTCTGTATCACGAGTATCCGCATGCTTGGGAACTTCTACAATCTTTTCCACAATGGCACGATAACTCATATCATTTCTGAGTTCATGAAGAATAGAGCAGAAATATTCAGAGTTAAGTGCCCATCCGGTCAGTTTAAGACCATCATTCATTCTAGGTATATCCCACCCTTTAACGAATCCGTGAATACGGTCAAGAAGTGCCGTTTCCTGAAACAACGTAGGTAATTCTCCTAACATATAACCATACTCATCCATGTTTTCTTCTTTTATATTGCCAAGGAATACTACACCAGCATCCGATTCTCCATTATAGCCATTGGAATTAAATGTACCGTACTCAAGATATCCTTGAAGTATGGAACGCATTTCATTTTCGTCGCCGAAATTTACAAGCTTTACTTCATCAATCGCTACATAATCCGGGCCACAAATATAACCCGGTTTTCTTCTGTTAGCATCATAAAACATTTTTGAACGAGTAACTTTTCCACCGTCTGTCAGTAAGCCGTTTTTACTGATATGACCAAAAACATAGCTTTTTCCAGTTCCCTTAGGAGCTAGTTCAATAAGGTTTATTCTTTTCTCTACAAACGGCAATAATCTAGTAAGCATTGTCAGCTTTTGAAGTTTCGTTTCATATCCGTCAGCATTATAGTCGATAGCTCCTAATAAGATATCTATCCATTCATCCGTTTCAAAGTTTGACCTCATTTCTTTAAAATACTCAACATCTACCGTATAAGGGCGAAAATTCTTGAAACCAGTCAACTTTATTTTTCCCGGAATCTTTGGCTTTACTGTATCGTCAGGTGGACGATATCCTAATTTTATAATCCCCCAAGTTTCTCCTGTATTTATCAAATCTTCTTTATAGACATCCCAAATAGCCGGTTCAATCAAAGTTTCCTTTTCAGTAACTCCAAAATCAGGAATAGCAAATGATATTTCTCCGGTCTTTATATTGATATCTACGGAAATTTTTGTCAGGATTTGAACACTTTCATTCTCATAGATGATTTTATTTTTTATACTCATCCAATCCTCTTTTTTGGGTATGAACTTCTTAACAAATGCAGATACTTCATCCACATCAAAATTCCCAAAATCATCGCTGAACATTTTCAAAAGATAATCTCTTAAAAATGCAGGAAGCCCAAGAGAAGAAAAGAAATTATTATTTTTTAAATCTTTATAAACAACCATTTCATCAAAATAGTCTCTAAGTTTATCAGTCATTTATTTTTACCTCTAAAAATCGAACATATTATTCTGTGACATTCCCTTTTTCTCAATTTCAAACTGCTGTCCAGATGCGAGAACACTGCCACCATCAAGGATATCAATAGAAAACTTGCCTTTTTTGCTGTAATTTTTCAGTTCTACGCTGTATATATAAGGTTCAGCAGTTTCTTCAGCATTGTAATAATTACCATCCAATTTAATGGAAATATTATTACTTCTAATTCCAACATAAATTTTAATGATTGCGTATTCCTTTGCACCTAATGTTAAAACTCTTGATTCATCGACAATAAAGGCTTCTATATTAGATGCTTTTTGTGTAATTTCAATAATTGGAACCGCAACTTCCTCCATAGAAGCTCCACCGTGTACTTCTACATTTGCACGTCGGCTTCCCCTAAATCTATCATAATTCGCCAGAATCCAGTATCCAGACTCTTCAATTGCAAAATCTGGTTTATCGTCAATTTCACTTATCTTGCAACATCTTCCTGAATGCTCGCCTTTTGTCTCCATATTCCATATATTTTCAGTTTCATGAAGGACAGCAAGTCGGCTAGCACCATGGTCAGAAATAATAATTGCTTTATTATATGACCCAGCAAGTATGCTTGCTTTAATTTTCGTCAATAAATCATCTATTATTTCGAGCTCTTTTATGAGGTAAATTGGTGTTTTTTCTTTCTCATAGTCGAAGCTATCTTTGCCATGATGCTTAATATCATCTAAATCCTTTATATCTGATATTGGACATCCTTTATCTTTTAACACATCTACAAATTCCTTGTTAAATACAGTTAATGAGGGCAACTCGCATCTTGCACAAGATATATTTGCCGAAAGTCCGTATTCACTACACTTCTGTTGAATAAAGCTTAAGTATTCAACTCCCATTGCATCAACAAAAAATACTTGTGCGTTTTGTGTATCAAGCTTATCTACATAGGCTGTACGTGATTTTAAGATTGTAACAAAATCCCTTTTTATTGCCTGCTCTTCAACAACTTTATCAAAAGATGGCAAAATACGATTTGTTATCTTTTGATATTTGTAATTCTCAAAATAGGTATTCAAAAATTCATTTCTATATCTATAACTTGACAAATAATATGCTAAATCTGGATAGACATTCATCAAAATAGAAACCAACTCATCCTTTGAATACTTCACGCCATAATTGCTAAGCCATTTGATGATTTTTTCTTTTTCCGGTTGTGTTAAATCTGTCAGATAGTAAATTTCATCTTCTCCTTTGATTGATAAAATCTTACAAAAATCTATCGTCTCAGGCAGTGGTTTTTTCAGTTCACTAATTAAACCTTTCCTTTGCCTATACAATTTCTGATAGTTTTCACTCTTCCAATCAATATCAAGTACAGCCCGAAAAATATTCTTTATCAATTCACTAGATTTTGACGTCTTATTTAACGCAAGTTTAAGGTAATCATTATTCTTAACACCACAAATCAAAAGCGCAACATAATAAAGCCATCTCTTTTCAACATCAAATTTCGGATATTCGCTTATTACATGTAAAAGATTATTTTCTGATCCAAAATTGTCTACAATAACCGTGGTCCACGTTCCTGATTTTCCCATTTGATGGAGCACGTAATTCCATTGTTCCGGCAATCCACATGCTTGAGGAACAATTCCTGTTCTTGAATCTTTATTTCGGAGAATATCATAACTATTATTTACTTGTGAAATATGAAAAACCGATTCAGCAAAAGAGCTTTTATCTATTGCTGTTGCAATATATGCATCTCTATTGAAGCAACTATCTATGGCCGTTCCAATTTTCTGTATCCCACTATATGAATCCGTAAAAATATCGGAGAGCATCGGAAAAATGAAATTTATATTGCAAATATTGTCAGGATTCCCATCAACGATAACCAGTCTTCCGCTCTCAGATATTCTAGCATCTGTAAATCTGAGATATTTCTCACATTGATAGGTAATAATTACAACATGACCAGAAATGCTTGTTGTAATCAGTGTTTTTAAAGCTTGCTTTGCCACATTTTCTCCAAATAGCATAAGGAATCCAGACAATCCAGTTATAAATGTATTACCATTGTTACTTGATACAAATGCGTATAACTCATCCAGTTTTATTGCCTCATCTTGGTTACAAAACTCCTCTATAGACGGGAAATTGTTACTACCCACTTTAAAATATTCTGCTATATTTGCTAAATCTTCCTTTGTTTGAACATCAACAATCAAAGGATACCTTTTATTAGAGTTCAGATATTTTTGAACTCTCTTTTTTGTGTCATCCAGATTCATATATTTTATCCTCCGAATTACTTTTGTTTCTTTATGATTTCCAACCCAACAACAAAATTATCTTCAATCATTTTCTTCAGATATTCTTTTACCTGTTCAGCTGGCATTTCGTCTATTACTTTTTTTGCTTTTCCATACCCTGACTCATTATATTTTGCATTAGCTATCGTCTTAATCTTTGCTGTAACCGCTTTATTCCCAAGCCAATAATACGGCGAATCTGGGATATGGTTCTGAAGGTAAGTTCTAACTTCATCAACATCATCAAACAGTTCAGAGAACTCTTCAAGGAAAACATCTCTAAATGCTTTATCTCTATCTTCTTTATTATTCAATTTCTGCACATAGATCATTTTATCAAGATAGTCTAGTGCTGTTGTAATGGTATTCTCGTCTTTAGTTTTAGAATTTATAGCTCCAAATACCTTTCTTGCTGTTGCGACTTCATCATCGGGAACCATGGCAAGGATAGGCATATGATACTTATTCGACCACATATATGGTGAATCAGTACCGGTCAAATCGTTCCATTTCTTTTTGAGTTGAGTATACAACTGAGCATTCTTATATAAATCAACTGCTTTTTGAACCTTGTCGGTATACTTATCTCGCTCAAGTAAATAAGAACCTCCAAATCCATATGTATCATCATCAAGAATGGATTTAACATCTTCCTCTGAAAGGTCGTCTAAATAGAAACTACACGCTTTAATAAATAAACTACTCTGTGAGCCCATAAAATATTTAAAGTTTTCTATATTCTCACGAAGTAAATCAAGGAATGGCTTCTTTTGTGAATCAAGAAGAGTTCTTTGCTTATACAGGTTGTAAAGCATCTCATAAAAAGTTTTGCTTTCGCCAAGCTCATTTTTAATCATTGAATAAGCTAATCGAATCTGACCAATCTTATCAACCCATGCACGAATCGCTTCCATATAGGTTGCATTTTTAGATAAAACACCATTGCTTATTTCAATAATTTCATATTCACAAATAAGCTCATCTATTTTTGCATTGACTGTATCTGTATTCCATACCCAATTGGCAGCATCTGAGCTGAATTTGTATTGCAACTGATTGATATACTGACCGCCGTCATTGATTTTTTCAGCAACAGCAGGCAGTTTTCCTCCATCGTATAATTTTAAATACTCAAGCATACCAGATTTGCAATTGTCCTTTGTGAGTATACTCTTCAAGTCATCTACAACGCCATCATTATCTAAGCATAATTTCCCAATGGTAAGAGCAATGTCATTATCAGACTTCTCGCCTTCCATGTTCTTGTTATTCGCAATGCCACAATAGTTGTCGATAAGTTTTGAAACGACATCTTTATCTGTCTTAAAAGTCTTATCGTCAAGCACATACTTGATTACCCAAATAGGAAAGGAAAAACCTTTCATCTGCTCTCGGATTCGTGACCTTGTTTCCGTAACAGAAACACAATACATTTCTGGAATATCGAAAGCAACTGATGTAGCCTTGTTAAAGGCACGTTCTTCTTCCGTCAATGTTACGATAAACTTATCTTTATAGCGTTTTTCCGGCGTGTTGTCCTGCTTAATAATTTCAGAAATCATACTGGCAAGCTTTTCCGCATCTAACGGTACTGTTGTTAAATTGTCACTGTACGAATAAACGCCTTTCGTGTATTCCTTTAAAATAAATCCAAGAATAAAAGCCGTCAGGTTACAAGGCATAAATCCGTATGGTTCTGCTTTCAGCATCTCATATATTGAAGCAATAGAAATACGGTCACTTTTATTAAAAGTTTCGTTAATAAACTCGTCTACTGTTTTCTTCAAATCTGCAATATAAGAATGAGAGTTATTCCAATATTCTGGAACTTTCCATGCACCCTTCAGAGCATTTTCAAGTTTAGTTGCTTCATTACCGGAACGGAATGTCCCTTTTGTTTCTTCGTTAATACCACATGTTGCACCATTTCCCAATGAATTGGCATCATACATTGTATTCAGAACACTTGTATAAGTACCCTCAAGACATTGTGGATAATGGAATTTATCTATATCAAGCAGATAGATAAGCAAATCCTGAATATTCGCCACTCGTTCTCCATTTGTTGCATAGCGAGAGTATACATAGAAATCGCCGCATTTAATTCTCTTCGCCCAATTTGAAAGCACCTCGATAGCATATCCCTCGTATGTCTTTCTCTGGTCTAAATCGCTGTTTCCGATTGCAAGAGACATGGCATAGTTTTCAACAAACTCATTATACTCGCCTTCACCGAGAACACATGTTGAACTATCGATTACAATTGCATTTGATTCAGGATTATTCACAAAGAATTTCTCTATCTTTTTCTTCAATGCACCGCTTTCAGCCGAATCTCTGCCAATAGTTGCAACGGCATAAAGTTTGTTATTAGTTGCACTTGGATTGTTTGCCTTTTTTATTTCACTATCAAAATCTGAGAGTGTAGCATATGCCAATGAATAACGAAGCTTTAATGCACCCGTAAATTCAATAGTAGTACGCAAATTACTACCTGCCATAAATGACATATCTTTTGTAGATTTACCTTTAGCCTGAGCAATGAACGGACCCGGGTCTACACTTGGTCCCATGTTTTTGCAGCAATACGAGAATACATCGCCAGTCAAAGGCGTTCTGGTTACTACATGGTCGTTCAAAAGTTTCTTTGCAATGTTCTGTGCCGTAAATTCAAGGTCAGTGCCCTCGAAAGCAAGTGTCAAATTTTTGTTGTTTGGAAGAAAAATATCACGGTTTCCACTCATTCTTTCAGATATAGCCTGAAGCAACAAGATAACCTTGAGTACACGCTTTTCATCTTCCATAAGTTCCTTATCCATTTTCTGAGTATAACAGCCTAAAACCTCTCTTATGCCATCAGCTAATTTCTGGCTGCCTGTTTCATAAAAGAAATTCCATAACATATCAATCGTGACAAATGGATTTTGAGAACTAAAATCATATCTGTCAATAAACCACTGAAATGCTTTAACATCTTCGCCTTCATCATTCTTAATAAAATTGAACATGCTACGGGCTGTAGATGTGTAGTAAATCGAAATATGCTGCAATATAAGGGCTGCATAAGGATGAATCGGTAAAACATTACTTAAATCTTTGTCTGTTAAACCAATTTTTTTGCTTACAGCAGAACGGCTCTGCATAGTACGGTCTTCTAAACTTTTCCTGTGCTTCTCCCATTTCGCAGCTTTATCAACATCATCTGTTACCTTCAATGCCTCATGCATCAATTCAAAAGCTATATTTTCAGGCAAAGAAATGTGAATTGGCGAAACAAATCTGTCGAGGATTTTTCGCTTATCTGGGTCTCCATCAGAAAAATAGCCTTCAGCTTTATGCGTAACAATCAAAAGACAGAACGATGCCGTAGCAGCAAGCTCTGCAACTTGCTGAAAACCTGTAAGATGATGCATGTTATTCTCAAAATACTCTGAAAATTCATCCCAAATGAATACAAGTTCCTTAAGGTTATTCTTTTCGATAATTTCACGTATCCAATCGCAAAGTTCCCCTGTAGTCATGAAAAAGCTTCCCTTTACAACCGGAACTTTAAACACTTTTTTAACTAAAGTATTCAAAGCTTCTTCCTTGAAATTTCTTAATTTTTCAAGAATACTATCCGCAGTATCTCCGTTCAATACTGTCTGATATTTACCCTTAGCATAAATGTCAAAACTCTGCTTATTTTCTTCATCTTCAAAATATCTGATAAGCGAATTCTTCAAAGAAGTACTGGCTACATTTTCAATTCCCGCATCAGCCAATGCTTTCTCTACACCTTCCTGAATAGCAACAACCAAATCCGTATCACTTTGAATATCAGATGAGCCATAACGATGACAAACAAGAATTTTACCTTCGTTTTTCTGTGCAATCAGTTTTTGGCAAAGAAAATTATCAAGATTATAACGCTCAAAGTATGCGTTTGTTTCCTCGTCTGAAGCCTCAATGAGTTTCTTTAATGTCAGAACAGCATGAGATTTACCCGTGCCATATGCACCGTCAACCCATACCGATAATTTCTGCTTGCGCGATAGAACATCTACCATTGACTTCAGTAGCTTAATGAATGTAGGATGTGGGTAGAATTTTTTCCACAAATCCGGCTGTTCCTCTATTATTTTCTTATCTACCTGTGGAAAATACTCCGGGTCGATATCAAAATACTCTCTGTAACTCATTCTCTTTTCCTCCTCAGAACAGCTCGTTTAAAATTTCATTAGCCGTCTTATCACTTTTGAGTGTAACATTATCCAGACCAAGCGTAAATCTTGCTTCAATCAAATCAGGATAATTAAATGTAAGACCATTCAGGATTTTCTCCATTGTTTCTCGGTTCAATCCAAAAATCTGTGTTGGACTAATTCCAGCACTTTCAACAGATGTATCAAGTAATCTGGTTAATGTGAACTGTTTATAGTTTTCACAAATTTCAGAGAACTTATAAAGCGAATAAAGAATAACTCTGTCATCCGGAGACTTCCACTCTGTTCTATACAGGGCAACCGCCTTGTTTTTCTCTTTAATCATCTGTCCAAGTCCAACTTGCGAAAACGGTAAACTCATTATTCTAGTTAAAGAACTCCATACATCATTAACCCACTTTTCATCAGCTCCACAATCAACAAGCAAACTACAAACATACTCTTTGCTCAAAGTTTCGCCAAAATTGACATTTTTTATATACCATCCAAATTGAGGATTGTATGCAAGATTCGCTAACATAAGTGCCCAACTCAATTCCTCATCAAGTCCTATATCATTAACTATTTCAGCAAATCTTGTAAATCCTCCATTATCAAGCAAATCTGCATCTCTTAAAAATCTTTTAAAAAAGTTAAACATCTGCGAACCTAATGTGTTTTTTTCTTTAAATTCATTTTTAAAGGCAAAATATTGCTCCATCCACTCCATTTTAGGAGCATGGTGTGAAAAACAATTTAAGCTCTGTGTTTTACCCATTCTAGTACCTCCCTTAGGCATTTCTAACGATTTATAAACCAAACATCCTTTGTCCACTTTATGGCACTGTGAACAATGCATACATCCATCATCAACAATTACGTTACCATTTTTCATATGCAGCATACCATTATGACAATCCGCCTCACATTCTTTGCACCCTATACAACAGGCTGTCTTTCTAAATACATTCTTCAAAAGCTTTGTAAACAATGGTGCTTTTTTTGCCAGCGAAACATCATACTTTAACTCAATGTGTTTATCATTTTCTTTTACTTCAAATTTGTACTCATCGCCTCGAAAATCAATTATATATGGCGACCTATCGTTTTTTATTACACCAATAGTTTTTATCCACTGTCTCCAATCTGTCTTTGGATTATCAATTATTATATAAAAAGACCTTGCATCACTTTTTTCTTTATAATTTAATTCAAAAGGCAAATCTCTTCCATTTTTTCTTGCCTTCCATCCTCCATTCCTAATAAATTCATCCAATTTCTTTTCTGATTGAAAATTATGTGCATACACTTCACGAATATTGTTCATTAGCGAATCAAATTCATTAGGATAACAAACTCTCGCCATATATTCATTGCGTTCTGCCGCTCGAGGACAAACTAAGCATCCAGCTCGTCTATTTCCTTTTTTATACGCTTTATTTAAGTATAGATTTCGCATATAAATATAAGAGTATAGTTCAGATGAGTTCCACTCCAAGATTGGATTGCAACTATACTGTCCTTTATGTTTTTCTCCCAGACTTATATAATCGTATTCGTTTCTAGACAAGCTCTCGCTTGCTCGCACTCCAATGAAAGCCATCCCCGTAAAATTTACTTTCTTTAAAACATTTCTAAGCAAAATAATTTGAGGAGAGGTCTTATGAACACTACAACACCATCTATGCACGGTAGCTGGAGGTCCGAATTGCGACCATGTGTATTCTGGTTCATATTGGGATTTTGAAACTAAAAATTCAATATTATTCTCACTACAAAAACTCTCTATTTCATCTACAGTCTCATATGTATCAGGAAATTCCATTCCCGTGTCACCAAACAGAACTTTAAATTCATTATGGGGAAGAGCTCTTTGAACTAAATCTAATGTAACGACACTATCTTTACCACCGGAAAAAGCTACATAAAAAACATCCACTTTGTCTTTGTACTCGATAAAAGTATTATATATTTTCTTTATAGTTTCCTGAACAAGCTGCTCCATTAACTGTCGATTCTTATCGACCATAGCAGGTATATCAACAAATCGAAGAGGATAACCTTCCGGCTCCGGGTCTTCAATAAGAACTAATTCCGGAGGTGTATAAAGAGAACCTCCCTTGGTTTTTGCAACGAGTCTTCCTCGATAATAATAATTATTGGCTTCTGCCCACATATACGGGAAACTGTCATTTTTATCATAATCCCAATATTTATCAAACCCTAAAATATCAAGTTCTTTATAATAAACGGGTCTGGGTTCCTTTGAAAATGCCAGTGGCATTGGGGTTAATATATAACCACCGGTAGAACTATCCCATTCGTATGCATACATCCTGTTTATCCCTTCCTGTTCCGAATTTGTGTTGCTTTCCGTATAGCAGTATCTAAATTCTTATAACTACGCCTTGTAATCATATTAACATCTACAAGATAATTCAGTGCTTCGCTTTTCTTTAATTCAATTCGGCTTTCAGAAAGCACTGCTGCACAAGCATCCTCAAATTCTTTAATTTTTCCATCTTTTTTAACAATAGCTCCTGCTACATTGTGCAGGGATTGTCCATTATTCAAAAGTGCAAACTTTTTGCTATATGAAATCAAAAAGCTCTCTAACATATACTCATTCCATTCATATCCAGCAGATGGGAATGCAAGGAAAGAGTCTATCTCTCGAATTCTGATGTAATCCTTTGACATAAAGCTCTCAATAACTTTATCGACTGAATCCACATCAAAATTTATCCGTTTTTTTGAGACAAATAAATCGTGACTGACTCGCACTGAAACTTCTGATAAAGCGTCGAAATAAATTACAGTATCTAATTCTTTTGAAAGTATATATATTTCGTCTGCTGTAAACTCTACATGATGTTTAGCATACAACTGATATACATCTCTCATAGAAAAACTGTCTTTTGGCCGGCTGATAACAGCCCCTTCAAAACGAAACCTTCCGCTAAATCGTTGTTCGATTGCATTTCTAATTCCAAGACCTGAAAGGTACAGATTATTTTCAACAAATAATGGAAATTTATCTTGAATCATATTCCAAACATTCGTCCAGATTGCATATTCGTCCTCACTGATAAACCCATCAATAATCTCTGCAATATTCTCCAGTTCATCATCAGTGATTTCAAAAATATCTGTATGAAAATACTCGCCCTTAGAATTTCTCAAAAATCGAGAATCCGTTTTAATGATTCTGTCAACTCGTTCTTGTGGGATATGTGATAATGTGCTAAAAGCATCATCAATTCTCATTGGTTTACCAGCGGAAAGAAAATATTCTTCAACTTCCTCTGTGTGGTCAATTTTTACATTTCTATCAACCGACATATAATCTGAAAAATAATAATACTTATCTTTTTCAGCCGAATATTCAATATAAGCTTTCAACATTTTTTCGTCTGCCAGTGCAAAGCAACTTGCAAAAGCATCTGATAAATCCTGATAAATTGCCTTATAATAAAGCACCGACTTTCCAGTGGAGAAGCAGTTATCAATGTATGCGAACAAAGTTTCCTTTGTGTTATTATCAATTATTCCCTCCGCAGGAAAAAGTCTGTCTTTATATAGCACTCCACAATAACGCAATCTTTCTTCCAAGGCTTCATCATCAAAAGTGAGAGTTTCATCAAAAAGTGCATCATACATTTCTCTGAAATTCTCAAAATCAATAGAATCAAATTGCATTCCGTTGCTGTATCGTCTTAAAAGAGTGATTTCAAATTTTGACTTATCAAAATCTTTCGGCTGTACTTTTTCAATCTCATTAGCAACCGGAAGTGATGTTTTTTTCACTGATAAAGATTTTCTTTCTTTTGCAGGAAGTTGATCTCCCATTTTTAAGTATTTCTTAAATGCTGCTCTAAATCGGTTATGCTGCTTAGCATTAAACTCCAGAAACTCATTATCTCCCATAAGCTCTCGAATCAGCGTTGATGCGTCTTCAAAACCACAATCATAAATCATGTGCGAGGCATAATTATGATTTTTTGCATATTCCTCGGCTGTTCTTATTGCTGAAACATAACTTCGGCACGAAGCTTCTGCCATTTTCTCATAATTATACAAAAAGTCGAAAAATTGACCATCTGTAACTATGTCCTTTTCTTCTATCTTATATGGTTGTACCTGTTCCCGTAAAACTGAATTGGCATTTTCCCCAAACGAATAAATATCATCCGCCAATTTTGTTGCCCAAGATACATCATTTAGAATACGTATTACCAATTCCTCATCCGTACCATTGCCTAACATGGACATTATTTTTTCTAAAGTCATTCCATTGGGGTCATCGTATACCCTGGAAATATAATAAAGTTTCTGATAGATCTTGGAATATTTACTGTCCGAACTTTGGTTATCTTTAGCTTCAACATTGTCTCCTAAATCCTCTGTTGAGATTTCTACATCAGAAAGCTTTATGCCAGACCTCATTTCGCTTTGCTGCAAAAATTGCTTATATAAAGGTACTGCTTTATCAAGAACAATTGCTGTCTTTTTATGCATCAACCTATATATTTTCATTCCAAGTAGCTTTGATGCAACGGTTATAAATTCATTTTTATTATTCATATCCCAAAAGCTCACTTTGCTCAAGCTACGAGAGCAGCAATACTCCGAACCTTCATCAAGTGCATTAACTATTGTATTAGAGCTATATTTGCTTATTGGATTAGATGAAAGCCATTGAATAAATTTTTCTCTTGTATTCATATTATTCATAGCCTCCTTGTATCCTATTTGTTCTTTTGCAAGTATGAGTATTTTCTCAAATTCATCTGATTATCGAGCATTTATTTACAAAGCTCGTTATAGCTTATTTTTATCTGCAACGCTTTTTTACCGTATTCCACATTCTCAGTTACAGATACATAAATAATATTTTATCACATCATGTCCTTTTTTCCAAGATATGTGCATTATAATACCTTTTCCAATGCTGTAGTTGTTACTTTTTTGTAACACTTATTTAGCCATTTTCAACCGTCAAAATACAGGCTTAATTTTTTAATCTAGTTTCATTAAATATGAATATATCAATCTATACCACGTACAAAAAATTGCACATCACATCAACATTTATAATTAGGGATTTTATTAGATTAGAGAAAACTAAAAAGTCTCTATTTCAGACCCGCCCCCTTTTATTATGGAAATATTATACCTTTATTTGTCATAATATGCAATAATATACGCATATTTTGTCAAATTTTAGAAAATACACTTTCAAATACCAATAACCTATTGCAAACGCCCCCGCTTATACAAGCGAGGGCGTTTTGCAAACCATGTAATACATTTAAAACTTCACAACTTCCGGTTCATGTGTAAATGATGAGAATGTTGCTGTGGCATTCTTAAAATAAAATACCTCGGTGTTACCATCATCTGCGGAATACATCTTCTGTAATGAAGGGTATGCATCCAGCATAGACTGTCTTGCTTCTCTGCGGTCATCTTCCACCAGTTCTCCTGCTACACGAAGCCATTCTCCATTCATAAAAGCACAGATCTCAACCTTCGGATTTGCATGGATCTGCTTTGATACATCTTTTACTTTGCCTGTCTGTATGTATAACTTGCCTTCAAAAATATGGGCAGTTCCAAATGGTCTGACTCTTGGCTGGTCACCCTCTACAGTTGCTAAATAATAAGTTTCTGCGTCCTTTAAAAATTTTGCTACTCGTTCCATAGCATTGTCCTCCTGTTTATAAGCTTTTTAATAGCTTACGCCTCATACACCGGCTCAAAATCCTCTACCCCATGTCCACATATCGGGCAGGTGAAATCTGCCGGCAGCTCGCTTCCTTCATATACATAATTACAGATACGGCAGCGCCAGCCTACAATCTTCTTGTCCTGGGCTTTCGGTTCTGCTTTTGGTTTTACCTTTGTCTGATAATCCGCATAAGTCAACGGTGCATTTTCATTGATCAGCTTGGCATCTACGACTTCTGCGATAAATAACGTATGTGTGCCAAGGTCGTGCTGTTCTACTACTTTTCCGCTGATCACGGCACAGGCATTCCATCCCATATACGGAATGTCATTGCAGTCCTTTGGCATTTGCAGATCTGCGAATTTGTCCACATCTCTGCCGGACTGGAAACCGAAATGTTTTATCGTCGCAAATGAGCAGGTCTGATCCAGAATACTTAAGGCGAATATCCCGCTCTCTTTCAACAGATCACATGTATAATTCGTGTTTAATACAGATATTGCAACCCGAACCGGATTACCTGCCACCTGCATACATGTATTTGTGATGCAGCCATTTACCTTCTCCCCTGATCTGGTGGATAACATGAATACACCATAGGATAAATTATAGATTGCTTTTTTGTCCATATGCTTGTACCTCCCTTTTACAAAATACGATTTGTTTTTTCATCCTTGCAAGCAAATAATTTTATATTCATTATACCACAAACCGAATAAATTTATAATTCTTTTCAAGAATTATTCTCAATAATAGCTCTAAAATATCAGGCAGCTTGATATCCCCGATTCAGGATTGCTGCCTGATTTTTCTGCTTCTGTCACTACTATATAATAAATAACCGGTAGCGACTATCTCTTACTTCCCACATTTCTCCACGCAAGGAGCACTTGTGTCAAATGCTGAGTTAAATGCATAGAAGTTCTTTGTATCCATCTTGTCACGGACAATGCCAAGGCTTTCACCGAAGCGCTGGAAATGTGCGACCTCACGTTCGCGAAGGAATTTGATCGGCTCATATACATCCGGATAGTCCTTGCAGAGACGCAGGATATTGTCATAAGTCGACCGGGCTTTCTGCTCTGCTGCCATATCTTCGAAAAGATCCGTGATCGGATCACCCTTGCTCTGGAATTCGCAGGCGTTAAATGGAATGCCGCCTGCTGCCTGCGGCCAGATTCCTAAGGTGTGATCGATGTAATATTTGTCAAATCCCGATGCCTTAATCTCCTCGATCGATAACCGGCAGGTAAGCTGGTAAATGATCGTGGCAACGATCTCCAGATGTCCCAACTCCTCTGTACCAATATCGGTAAGAATCGCTTTCACCTTATTGTCCGGCATTGCATAGCGCTGGGACAGGTATCGCATAGATGCACCCATTTCACCATCCGGTCCGCCGTATTGTGAGATTATCGCCTGCGCAAGCTGCGCATTTGTCTCTTTAATATTTACCGGAAACTGTAATCTTTTTTCATAGATCCACATTTAACAACCACACTCCCTTTCCCATGGCCAAGGTTTGTCAACCCAGTCAAAATAATTGTCGTCATTTACCTGATATCGGTTCAATGGACCATAGGCGGTCGTGTATTCGCGGACTGCCTGCTGCCGCATTGCTTTATAATTGCTGTATGCTGCCAGTGCCTTTGGACATTCCGGGTGAGTGTCCAGATACAGGGAAATGTCATCCAACGCGAAGGACACTTCTGTTATAAAGGCAAAGAGCTGCTGTTTGTTCATATTATTCATTGCCTATTTCCCCCTTACACCACAAAAGATCAGATTCAGATCCGGGAACATGGTTCCTTCGCACAGACCCTTTTTCGCATCATAGAGTTCCCCAAATTCCTGACTTGGCACATACGCCATACCAATCGGATGCGGACTGAATCTGCCACAGGTCTCTACATCCTTTCTTGTTGTTTCGCAATGATCCTGTCTGGAAGGACAGCCGCCTGTGCCCTGACAGTTTCCATTGCAGGAAGAGGCATTGCGGTTATTTGCATATTGCATCATGAGATTTGGCTGAGCAGGATATCTGCCGCCATTTCTGTTGCAGTTTCTATACTGTTCCAAATGAATATACCTCCTGAATTTGCATATTATTCATCTCTCTATACTTTATGGGGAAAATGTAAAAATGTGACATATTACAGGATGATTGAGACGAATACATATAAAAAGAGCAGTAAATCTGATAATTTTACTGCTCTTTTTATATGTATTAATTTAACAAATTTTCTATATTTCTTGCACCATACAATAACCGTCGTACTTCCATAATATCATCAATTACCACATAATAAATCACATAATTTCTTACATATATCCGGTAATATGGATATTCACGTTTTTTTCTGGAATGATATGGTTCAAACGCTACCGGATTGTTTAATCTGGCTAATATTTCTGTTTCAACATCATTTATCAGTCGCATTGCCGCTTCTTCATTTTTTAAAACCTTCGAAATATAAGTCACTGTATCCAGCAAATCCTGTTCAAAAAGTGGCAAATATCTTAACTTGTAGATTTTATCTTGCATCCATCACACTCCTTGCTTTGCTAAATACTTCTTCGTGTGAAAGTCTTTTATCTGTCGCTTTTGCCTGTCTGTCAGCTTCATCAAGTTTCATTTCAACATTCTCTGTGAGATTAGCATACTCTTCCATACTTAAAACAACCATCGCCCCATATCCATTTTTCGTTAAATATACAGGCTTTCCACTATTCACAATTGTTTCAATTTCAGGGAACTTATTTCTAAGATCTGAAACCGGTCTAATCTGTATCATTTTTATCACTCCTTTTTATTTCATGCTTCTTGTCGTTAATATATTATCATTATTTTATCGTTATTCTGATATTATTGCAATATAGAATATATAAAATTCACATTGTATGGATTTAAAAATTGATAATACTATAGCATACTTCCCCCATATTCCCGCATATATTCATTATGTAAAAGCAAAATCAAAGGGGCTTCTATGATTAATCTGATCTGGGCTGCCATGATCTTAGTCGGTATTATCACCGCACTTCTGACCGGGCATATGGAAGATGTGAATGCCGGTATCATTGATGCCGGGAGTGACGCCGTTTCACTCTGTATTACCATGCTTGGAATTGTTACGATGTGGTGTGGAATCATGAAGATCGCAGAACGCACCGGTCTGATGAAGAAATGGTCATCGAAAATGTCCCCTGTCATGAGATTCTTATTTCCGAGACTTTCCCCGGAGCATCCGGCATATGAATATATGTGTACGAACATCATTGCAAATATTGTAGGGCTTGGGTGGGCTGCAACACCGCCGGCACTAAAGGCGATGCAGGAGCTGGCTAAGGACAACAAGGGAAGCAAATCTGCCAGTCGAGAAATGTGCGTCTTCCTGATCCTGAATATTTCTTCGTTGCAACTGATCCCGGTAAATATCATTGCCTATCGTGCAACCTATGGTTCTGAACATCCTACCGCCATTATCCTGCCCGGCATCATCGCAACGGTCTGCTCCACCGCCGTCGCCGTCATGCTGGCTGTAATTATAAATAAGAGGGGAAAATGAATATGCTGACAACAATCTCAAACAGTATCATCCCGCTGGTCATATTTGCTGTTGTGTTATACGGCTGTATTAAAAAGACGAATGTCTATGAAGATTTTATTGACGGAGCATTTGACGGAATGAAGATCGTAGTCGAATTAGTTCCAACATTGATCGGCCTATTTGTGGCTGTACGAATCCTGAATGATTCCGGTGCCCTTGGCCTGATCACAACCGCTCTAAAGCCGATTGCTTCTCTCATACATACCCCGGATTGTGTGATCCCCGTCATTATAACGAAGCTGTTCTCCTCCGGGTCTGCCACCAGTCTGATGCTAAATATCTTTAACGACTATGGACCTGATTCCAGAGAAGGGCTCACCGCTGCCATTATCCTTAGCTGTACGGAATCTTTATTCTATACGATGTCTGTATATCTGATGGCTGCCAAAGTCCGCAAATCCCGATATATCATCCCCTGCGCCCTGTTGTCTCTCGGTGCAGGGATCGTCGTAAGTATCCTGCTGGCAAATATGTTAGTATCCTAGGGTACCTGTTTTTCAAGTGCCCTTTTTCTTTTTATTCTAACATCCGCATCGCTTCTTCCATCACCTGAAGCTTGTAGATCGTCTGCGCTACAAGATCTTCTCTGGCATTCACATCCGACTGGATTTCTCGCCGCTTCGTGTCCTGTAACTGATATCCGGTTCTGACTTCGTGAAGCTGCTCGCCTTTTGCAGCCAACTCGCGTTCAAGCCGTTCTGCATCTGCGCGTTCTTTTCGTATTCCGTCTGCCTTATTCTGATCGATCAGTCGCGCAAATACGTAACCGATCACAAAGCAGAGCACGATCGCAAGTATTGATGTAACCAGAAAACGAACCACATCTGTACCATTCATACGCTCTGACATTTGAATGTACGCCCGTGGCATCAGGAACAATGCCATGATACAGAATATGACAAATGGAACAATGGCGGCACGGATACCGGTTCGTATCCATTTGCTTCTGTGTCTTGGTACGATCTGCGCCTGATTGTTCCGAGCAGTCAGAAGCTCCAGTTTGTTCTTCCGTTCCATTGCCCATGCTTCATTTAAGCGTTCCAGTACATCCGGACTTTCTGCCAGCCGTTCCTTTGCCTGTTCATATTCCTGAATATCCTTTGAGGTACGGAGTTTATCCATATCCTGTTTCAGATTCTCAAGCACTACCCGGATCGTTTCCTCATAAAGCCGGTCATTCATTTTCCGGCTGCTTCTGGTGTATATCTTTGATCGTTCTATAACGAGGTCAACTGCCAGCTTCGCCCCATCCTCCCGGATCGGAGAGTCAGCATCCAGTTTATCAAGCAATCGTCCAAATGCATTTCCCCGGTTTGCTTTTCTGTATTCATCATAATCCTCACGCTGATACACTTCTCCGATCAGCGCGGCAATCCGGTAAGTGGCCAGTGCCTCCTGCAAATGAAAGGTCTTCTCACATTTTTCCGGTCGTACCAGATAGATCGAATAAATATTTTCTTCTCCCTCTCTTGCAATAATACGATGCAATTCATCTGCCAGTTCTTCATCTGACATATAATTACTGACCGGATAGCGGATCGTCTTATATTCTTTTTGTGATGCAGGCACAAGCCGTACCGATACCACGCCATCTGATAAATTTCCCTGCAAATAGCCATGCGGTCCGGTCTCCCTGTTATTGTCCGGTTCCAATACACCCGGATAACAAATCCTGCCATTGTACATATTTTTATAGGAAGCTTCATGTCCTAATCCGATATAATCAAATCCTGCTTTCCGGATCGTCGGATAATCGATCGGTATCGCACCATGATTTCCGGCATGAGCCAGCAGAATATTTGTCATCTCATCATCCGCCGGTGTCAGTTCATCTAAAACTGCCATCTGCGCTCCAGCACTATAATAGCCGGCACAATAAAGTACCGCATTTTTTTTCGGAAACCGGATAACATCGATCATGGCAGTTGCATTTTCATGCTTTACTCCATATATTGCAGAGCCTGCCGGAACCGGATTCCGATACTCGCTGCAGCCTGCCACATAAATATTTGACCGGAAAGAATAGCCCGTAAGTGCACTATCTGATTTCATGTAATCATGATCTCCCTGACAATAAATGACCGCCGTTTTATCAAGCGGCAGAAATATCTCATCAATCCACGCAAGATCTTCTTCTGTTGCCGGATGGTCAAAGAGATCCCCTGTGATAAATACAAAATCAGCCTGTAATTTTCCTGCATCAAAAACAACCTGTTTCAAGGTCGTTATCCCGTCCTTTTCACAGGTCTGTCCGAACAGTAATTTGTCTGCTTTTCGTCCGATATTCACATCACTGATATGGATAAACTGAATTGCTTCCATCGAGATCTCCCGTCTTCTCACTTCATTTTCCTGTCAAATGTATAATTTTCACTTTATTTTCTAAAGTCTGCGAATAATTTTCCATAATTTTATTAAGTTTGACTTCTTATATACTATCATACCATATTTTTATGCCGGATACATCCTGTTTTTCGATACGGCTGATTGACTTTTGAAAAATGCTCTCGTATAATAATGAGTGTTTTTTTAATGAGAGCGTATGTCTATGCGTTTTTAGAATATATCAGGAGGAAATTATTATGCCTATTAAGTACGTGTTTGTCACAGGCGGTGTCGTATCCGGTCTTGGTAAAGGTATCACTGCTGCCTCCCTTGGTCGTCTGCTCAAAATGAGAGGCTACAAGGTTACCAGCCAGAAATTCGATCCATACATCAACATGGATCCGGGTACTATGAACCCGATCCAGCATGGTGAAGTATTCGTAACCGATGATGGTGCGGAGACTGATCTGGATCTTGGTCATTATGAGCGTTTTATCGATGAAAGTCTGAATAAGAATTCGAATGTTACGACCGGTAAGATCTACTGGAGTATCTTACAGAAAGAACGCCACGGCGACTTCGGCGGACACACCGTACAGGTAGTTCCACATATAACAAATGAAATCAAAGAGCGCTTCTATCGGAATCCGGATGCAAAGGATACCGAGGTTGCGATCATCGAAATTGGCGGTACAGTCGGCGATATCGAGAGCCAGCCTTTCTTAGAGGCGATCCGTCAGTTCACACATGATGTCGGACATGAGAATTGTATAATGATCCACGTTACTCTGATTCCTTATCTGAAAGCTTCCGGTGAATTAAAGACAAAGCCAACGCAGGCGAGTGTTAAGAACCTGCAGGGAATGGGTATCCAGCCGGATATTCTGGTCTGCCGTTCTGATTATCCACTGGATCAGGGCTTAAAGGATAAGATTGCATTATTCTGTAATGTGCCTAGCCAGAATGTCATCCAGAATCTGGATGTTGATGTATTATATGAAGTTCCTCTCGCTATGGAGAAAGAGCATCTCGCTGATGTTGTATGCAAATGCTTACATATGGATTGTCCTGCTCCGGAACCACATGCATGGAAGGAATGGAATGATATGATCACTGCCTGGAAGAATCCGGAAAAAAAGGTCCGTGTTGCTCTCGTCGGCAAATATGTCTCACTGCATGATGCATACATTTCCGTTGTTGAATCCTTAAAGCATGCCGGTGTTGCAAACGATGCCGAGGTCGAAATCAAATGGGTAGATTCCGAACTTGTAACTCCTGAAAATGTGGAAGAAACACTGGGTGACGTCGATGGAATCCTTGTTCCGGGCGGTTTTGGTGACAGAGGTATCGAAGGCATGATCACCGCAATTCAGTATGCAAGAGAGAAAAAGGTTCCTTACCTTGGTCTGTGTCTCGGTATGCAGCTCACGATCGTTGAATTTGCAAGACATGTCCTTGGTTATGCAGATGCCCACAGCTCAGAATTCAATCCAAACTCTTTCCATCAGGTTATTCATATCATGCCGAATCAGCATGATGTAACAGACCTCGGCGGAACATTAAGACTTGGTTCTTACCCATGTGTACTCAGCAAAGATTCCAAATCCTATGAGCTCTATGGCACAGAATACATCCATGAGCGTCACAGACATAGATATGAAGTCAACAATGACTACCGTAAGGCTTTAACAGATAATGGTATGGAACTGGTTGGTCTCTCTCCTGACGGTCACATCGTTGAGATGATTGAGATCCCGGATCATCCTTGGTTCATCGGAACTCAGGCGCATCCGGAATTCAAATCCAGACCAAATAAAGCACATCCGCTTTTCAAAGGCTTTGTTGCTGCGGCACTTGCTCACGAAGAGCAGTAGTTTATGCGAACACTTTACAACTGGTGTGTTTGCATAAATCTATGAAAAAAGAAGATCGTCTTACCTATTATTACGCAAGTCGTTTGCACTCTATTTCAACGCAACGGTACTAAGCTCCTCGCCTTTGGCGACTCACTAAGAACCGGCGTTGAAACAGGCTTGCTTCATAATAGTAAGACGGTCTTCTCTTTTTATTCAAATTCTCAATATGCAAACACACCAGTTATAAAGTATTCGCTTTCGAATTATCTTGATTTATTCATAGATCTATAGTTTGAAACGCTTTCGTCACAAGCAACAAATTAAAAATACCATATAAAAGAAATGAGACATCTATATTTTATGTAGCAGACCTATTCGAACGCCGGTTCTTAGTGAACTGCCATAGGCAGTGAGGTTAGAACCGCTGCGTGAGAATAGAACGAAAGTGTTCTGCGTAATAAAGATATAGATGTCTCATGCTTATATGGTATTTTTATTTATACATCATGGCTTCAGCGCGCGGGTTGCGTTGATGATCGCGAGGAAGGCAACACCGACATCGGCGAATACCGCTGCCCACATATTTGCAAAACCAAGGGCACCGAGTACCATAACAATGATCTTGACAGCAAGTGCAAACACAATGTTCTGCTGCACGATACGAACCGTCTTTCTGGCAATTGCATATGCTACGGCAATCTTGCCCGGATCATCATCGATCAAAACGATGTCTGCTGCTTCAATCGCAGCATCCTGACCCATAGCTCCCATTGCGATACCGACATCGGCACGCATTAAAACAGGCGCATCATTGATTCCGTCACCGGTGAAGATCAATGTACTGTCTTCATCCTTCTCGCGGAGAAGCTGTTCTACTTTATCTACCTTATCACCCGGCATCAGTTCTGCACATACAGTATCAATGCCAAGCTCTTTTGCTACACTGTCAGCAACCTCTTTCTTATCACCGGTCAGCATAACAACATTATCAATTCCACATTTCTTGATTGATGCAATCGCATCCTTAACACCATCCTTGATCTCATCAGCGATCGTGATACATCCCTTATATGCACCATTTTCCGCTACGAAAAGGACTGTTCCAACCTTGGATGGCTGTTTGGCTCCTGCCATGGATATCTTTCTGGAATCCAGAAGCTTCTTATTTCCGACTAACACTTCTTTTCCATCTTTTAAGACCTTGATACCCATTCCGGAGATTTCCTCATATCCATCAAGGTGGTCGATCTGTACCGTTCCCTTATATGCAGCCTTGATCGATGCTGCGATCGGATGGTTGGAGTAATATTCGCCATATGCTGCAAGCTCCAGAAGATCATCCTCACTGATTCCATTTGCACATGTCTCTACAACCTTGAATACACCCTTTGTCAGAGTTCCGGTCTTATCAAATACGGCAATCTTTGCTTTACCCAGAAGTTCCAGATAGTTACTTCCTTTTACAAGGATACCTGCCTTGGATGCTCCGCCGATTCCACTGAAGAAACTAAGTGGAATGGAGATGACCAATGCACATGGACAGGATACTACCAGAAAGATCAGTGCACGGTGGAACCATTTACCAAATTCACCTACAAAAATCGGCGGAATGATCGCTACTGCAAGTGCAAGGAAACATACGATCGGTGTATAGTATTTTGCAAATCTGGTAATGAACTGCTCGTACTGTGCTTTTCTCGTACTTGCATTTTCCACCAGTTCTAAAATCTTCGATACGGTCGAATCGTCAAATTCCTTTGATACCTTGACACGGATCACACCGTTCTGGTTAATCACGCCACTTAACACTTCGTCACCAACAGACAGCTTTCTAGGTACGGATTCACCGGTAAGCGCTGCTGTATCTACAAATGTTTCACCTTCGATAACAGTACCATCGAGAGGAACTTTTTCACCCGGCTGCACGATGATGATATCACCGATCGCAACTGTCTCCGGTTCTACCTGAACGATCTGTCCATCTTTTTCAATATTTGCATATTCCGGCATAATGTTCATCAAATCTGTGATACTGGCTCTTGATCTGTTGACTGCATATTTCTGGAACCATTCTCCGACCTGATAGAACAGCATAACGGCTGCTGCCTCGCCAAATTCTCCGGTTCCGTATGCGCCTACAGTTGCAACTGCCATCAGGAAGTTTTCGTCAAATACATGACCCTTGCTGATATTTTTGATTGCCTTTAAAAGGACATCATATCCTGCCATCAGATATGGTACTGCGAACATCGCAGCCTTTACAACTGTATCCCACACTCCATTCAAATGGATGAGCTTCTCTGCAATCTCGCATGCAATAAATACCACCAGTGCAACGATGATTCGAATTAACATCTTTTTCTGCTTCTTACTCATAATCCATCACCTTTTTTCTGCTATCTGCGATAATTTTCTTATTTTATCTTCTCTTTCAGCTTATGTAAATCTGTAACGTCTTAATGTTCAGATCTGCATTATTTCTAATATTCGATCGTAGCTTCCTCATCAATGCTCTTGATGATCTTTTCTGCCTGCTTTAAGATCTCGTCTAATTTGTCTTCATCTGCGTCTAATGTAAGTTTCTGTGCCATAAAGCTGATAGATGCGCTGTTAACTCCCGGTAACTTGCTGATCTGCTCCTCCATCTTTGCTGCACAATTTGCGCAATCTACATCACTTAAATTATATCTCTTCTTCATAATATCCACCTTTAACCTTTCTTATTATTCAAATATATGCTCAAGTCCCATTCGCATGATCACTGCTACATGGTCATCGGCAAGCTCATAAAACATATTCTTTCCGGCTCTGCGGTTCTTGATCAGCTTCGCCTGTTTTAACACTCTTAATTGATGAGAAATGGCAGATGCATTCATTCCAAGCTCTTCTGCGATGTCACCAACACTTTTTTCGTGATCCAGCAGTGTGTATAAGATCTGGATTCTGGTAGAATCGCCAAATACTTTAAACAACTCGGCCAGATCATACAGATTCTCTTCGTCCGGCATCATCTCATTAATCTCAGCGGTGATCTCAGCAATATCGTTCTCTTTGCATTCACATGCTTCCCTGCTGTCCGTATTCATTCTGTTCCTCCTCTCGTTGTTTTTATTGAACATTTGAATATCTGTTCATATATTGTTTTTAATATAACATTATGTTTGTACCCTGTCAACTGATTTTTATATTTGCTTCAAATAAATTTTTGTCGCCAGATTCATTATGTTATATTTTTTCATTTTATACCTTCATCCTGTGTATACATTTTCCCTTATAATGGCAGTATATTTTTTTCATGTTCGCACAAACTAGAGATATGGAACCATTAATTTTGCGACGCCTTGCCAAAAACTAATGTCCAAATAATTAGAAATCAGAGAGGAATGCCATGAAAGTATTTAATGTTATTTGTCTTACTCTTGTGATCGTTGGGGCGATCGTTTGGGGTATCATCGGAATCTTTAATTTTAATCTTGTAGATGCTTTATTCGGAACCGGCTCCGCCTTTTCCAGAATCATCTACACACTCGTTGGTATCGCCGGACTGTACCTGATCTCCTTCTACGGTCTGATCTGCAACGAGGACTAGCCGAACGAAAAATACACCATTTACCTTTACGGGATTATCCAATTTCTGCTATTGATATCTCCACTATGATAAACTCGCTCGCTTCCTATTCGATGCATATGTCTGATTCGTAAATACTCCTGTGCCAACTCGCCTTCGGCTCAAACAGGCGCTCGTATTTACTGACAATATGCATCTCATAACGAAACTCTCGCGAACGTTTTTCATAGTGGAAACACCAACACCCGAAACTGGATAAATCCCTGTATATCGAATGGTGTATTTTTCTGTTCATCATCTTAGCTTTTTATTGTTTCTGCGGGGGGATTTTTTCTGCTGTAATCATTCCTGCTATACACAGTCCGCTCACTTTTTAAACTCGTAAACATTTGCGAACATTTTTTCACTCATTTACATATAACGACAAAACGCCCACCAAATAAATGCTATCTGGTATCTGATAGAATTATTTTGGTAGGCGTTCTAAAAAGAAATATCAGCTATCGTCATTCCGCAGTTTTATTTTTGTTGATTCTTAAGGATTCTCTGCGTTTTAATATCTGCCTGAAAAGACATTTGTGGAGTTTTCGTTATGAGATGTACATTGTCAGCGAATGCGAGTGCTTGTTTGAGTCCGAAGGACGAGTTAGCACAAGAGCATGAGCGAATCAAGTAAGCTACACTAACCTCAAACTTCGTTATCACTCGTTTTCGCTAAGTGTACTTACATGGCACGCACTAACCTCAGACTTCGCGATATCGCTCGTCTTCACTAAGTGCTCCGCACAGACATGTGCAATGAATAGAAACCGCAGCAAGTCATTTATAATAGGGTAGGTACCAGATCAGATTCATTTGGCGGGCATTTTGCCATAGTTAAAATAAAAATTCTTCGACAACGCAGCGGATCAGGCAGTAGAGGATGACCACGATCATAAGCGGGGTAAGCAGTCGAAGCTTTTTGCCATTTTCATCGTACCGATTAAAAGGTTCGGTGAATACAGCGGCGAAGCTCTCCTTTCTGCCATTTATGACTGCAAGCAGATAAATAATTCCTGCTGATATTACAGTGCCAACCAGTGCCATAGGTATATATGCCCGGATGGTGCTGAGCAGCATCGTCTGTGTTACTTCTGTATTTTCTGCCTGATCTTTTAACGCCGGAATGATATTTGCAATATGCTTTATAACAACAGAAAAACCATTGATCAGAAAATGCATGATCATTGTTGGAATAATGCTTCCGGTTGCTTCTACAACAAATCCAAAGATCAGACCGATCACAACCGCATATGCCATCTGATTAAAATTCATATGCATCAGTCCAAATAAAAAACCTGACATCAATATGGCCTTTAATCTGCCGGCTTCATGAAAGCTTCCGAACATGACACCACGATACGCCAGTTCTTCTATCACACACGGCAAAAATGCCATGAAAAAAAGCGAAGTTCCAAGTGTATTATGATCAACCAATGCTGAAGCTGCATTACTGATCTCATTTCGCACAAATAACATTGAAATTGCATTTAACAATGTAATAAGTGGCTCCATAAACAGAACCAGTGGTGGAATCAGCAGGAGTGTCAACGGATGAAATCTCCGAAACCAGATGATATCCTTTACATGCTTTCTCATGATGAACAGATATAACACTGTTGGTACAAATATCAGACTCTGACTGAATAATATGTTTTGTTTTATCGTGATGCCGGAAAACAGATCTGTAAATAACGCCAACACCGTTACGACCTCGTAAACTGCGATCAATGCTGTAAACAAACATTCAGCTCCAAAAATTTTCTTTCTTGTCTCCATATACCCTCTTATAATAATGTGGCAGATATCATTCATACATCTGCCACACCATCATTTTATAATCTTTATTTATACAACTGCTACTGCTTCGATCTCAATCAGTACGTCTTTTGGAAGTCTTGCAACTTCTACACAAGAACGTGCAGGGAAATCTTTGTTGAAATATTCTTTGTAAATATCGTTGATAATTGAGAACTGGTTCATATCCTTAATAAATACTGTAGTCTTTACAACCTTGTCACAGGATGAACCGGATGCCTCGATCAGATTCTTCAGATTTGAGATTGCCTGTTTTGCCTGAACTGTGATATCTCCTTCTACTAACTGATTCGTTGCAGGATCGATCGGAACCATTCCTGACGTAAATAAAAATCCGTTAGCAACGATTGCCTGTGAATATGGTCCGATTGCCTGTGGTGCTTTCTCTGTGCTGATTATCTTCTTATCCATTTTTATATCCTCCTGAAATTTAATGCCTACATCTCCATAATAATCTCTCTTGCCAGACTCTCCGGTATGGCTTTTGCGTACTGGTCACCATCAAATACCTCGATTGCGCCGATTCCATGCTGTAAAACGAAACGCAAATGTCCGTCTCTGACCTTCTTATCGGTATACAGCTTCTTAACCAGAGCGTCACGGTCTATATAATCCGGAATCTCCGTTGGAAGATCTGCCTGCTTCAACATGGCAACCATAGCTGCTTCATCCTCTGCTGTACAGTAGCCAAAATGTTCTGCCATCTTCACCTCTGCAACCAGACCGATCGCAACGGCCTCTCCATGCAACAGCTTATAATCACTGACTGTCTCGATGGCTCTTCCAACCGTATGTCCAAGGTTCAAAACCTCACGCAAACCGCTTTCCCGCTCGTCCTTCATAACGACCTGATATTTGATCTCGCAGTTCTTCTCCGCGATATGTCTGCATACCTCGTCCTTTACTGCAAGCACATCTTTGATATGCTCTGACAGATAATCGAAGAATTCCCTGTCTGCAAGGCAAGCATGCTTGATCGTCTCTGCAAGACCTGAAGATAACTGTCGCTGTGGAAGTGTCTTCCATGTTGCGATATCCAGATATACCTTCTGTGGCTGATTGAACAGGCCGATCAGATTTGTAGCAAGCGGCGTATCAACAGCAGTCTTGCCACCTACCGATGCATCAGCAGCCGCAAGCAGTGTGGTTGCATAATTGATAAACGGAATTCCTCTGCCGTAGGTTCCGGCTACAAATCCTGCAAGGTCTGTCACCACGCCACCGCCAACGGCGATAATGCAGCAATCTCTCCGATATCCCTTTGCAAGCATGGTATCTTCTACATACTCCTTTGTCGCTCTGGTCTTGCTCAGTTCTCCTGCCGGAAAACTTATAAGATCTGTCTTGTATCCTGCTTCTTCAAGCATCTTATAAATCTTGTCCGCATACAGCTCTTTTACATTGCTGTCTGTAACTACTACAAATTTGGATATTTTTCCAACCAGACCGGCTTTCAGATCATCGATCAGCTTCTGTTCCAGCTCATATCCAATCTCGATCTCATAGCTGTCGTCTACTACTTTTTTTAATTCAACCTTGAAATTACTCATATTCATCCTTTCATTTCCTGGTACTTTTCAGCCATATAACACGCATAGCTGTCTTTTTGTTTCTCCTGAACATTCCTGCTCATTTACGAATACATTATTTGATGATAATGTTTTTCTCTGTGATCCGGATCTTACCCTCTTTTAACAGATGTCCAACCGCACGCTTAAATGCATTCTTGCTAAGTCCGAACTCTTTCTCGATCACTTCTTTATCTGCCTTGTCATTAAATGGTAAGGTTCCTCCATAGCTTTCAATGATATTGTATACCATCTCGCTGTCATTGTTGATCTGTTCACGGATCGGCTTCTGTAAACTCAGATTGAGTTTGCCGTCTTCTCTGACATTTGCCACACGGGCTTCTACCGTCTCACCCACATTGATCCGGGAATGGATCTCCTTCATCGGGATCAGGGCTGAATAACGATTATCAACCGCAACAAAGGCTCCCAGATTCTGATTAAATTCAAATACCGTTCCACTTACGGAATCCCCTGCCTTATATGGGGACTGTGTCTCCAGATAGGCATATACCTTCATGCTGACGCACAAACGCTTGGAACGATCCTCATACATCCGGACCAGATACGACTGACCTTCCCTTACCTTGCTTGTCTGCTCTTTAAAAGGAAGCAGGATATCTTTTTCCAGTCCCCAGTCCATAAATGCACCGATGCCTGTCACATTGACACATTTTAATACTGCAAGTTCTCCCATCGTTATGATCGGATGATTTGTTGTTGCGATCAGGCGATCTGCGGAATCACGATAGATAAATACATCTAATTGATCTCCCATTCTTGTTCCCGCAGGTACCTGTTTCTTCGGAAGCAGGACTTCCTCGTCATCGTATTTTTTCCCGGCAAGGTAAATGCCGAAATCTTTCTCTTTTACAACCTCTAAATGGTTCCATTCGCCAATCTTGATCATGCTGTCTGTCTCCCCGTTCTCTTTGTTTTAAATTCTACTATACATCTGGTCTGATCTTCTTCATCTGCAAATACAAACTGTATCAGATCATCTCTTTCTGCTTTCTTTATTACGATACATTCATCTTTTACAAACTGCCGCTTATACTCGCTTCTGATCTGACAGATCATGTCATCCGAATCGATATATTCCAACGCCAGCGCAATATATGCTTCATTATTCATGTGGTTATTCGAATCAATCTGATAAGGCAGAACAACCCTTCTGTCTGTCTCTTCCATGCCTTCGATCAGCCGGATCTTTCTCGGAGCATATTCCATCGGAAGCTTTTCTGCAAGAGGATATGCTGCTCCTACTTCAGGCTCAATTCTTACAGGACGAAGCGTATCAGTATCAATATAACTCCACTGGGAAGCTGCCTGTACAATATTCGCTCCATTCTCATCCCGAATAACTATATTACGATATCCCATGGAACCTTTAAAATCATATGCCCAGGTTCCAACCCTGATCTTCTCCTGTAATACCGGATACCGCTCCACATCGATCTGCCATGAGATCAGAAACCATGCCCGGTTATGGTCCTTCAGATATTCAATTCCAATTCCTGCCTGTTCTGAATCGAAGATCGCACAATCCTGAAAGTAATTTGCTATCGTTGCCGCATTTGCTTCCTGTCTTCCATGCGTTTCGCTGTATCTTACGATCGCATCAAAACTGTACATATGTATTCTCCATTTCCTATTATAATGTCATCTCCACAAGTGCTCCCATTATACAACAGCCGGGCTATTATTTCTACCTGGATTTTCTATTTCCATTGATTTTTATTCTCAAATTTTTCGTGTTCATTGCGTATAAATAACTTTTTGTAATTTTTTTAAAAAAGTGCTTGCTTTTTTCAAACTGTTATAATATAATATCATCTGTTGACAGCAATGGGCTATCGCCAAATGGTAAGGCACTGGACTCTGACTCCAGCATTTTCAAGGTTCGAATCCTTGTAGCCCAGCTCTTAAGAACCAGATGTGATCTGGTTCTTTTTTTGTTATGGCGACGAGTCAAGTGCGGCATGCTTGCATGGCTGCATTTGACGACCGCTAATCATCGAGTCGTTAGACGAGAGGAACCTGATTGCACAAAATTGTTTTCAATTTGACGACCGCTAATCATCGAGTCGTTAGACGAGAGGAACCTGATTGCACAAGAAAGGGAAAGGGACCGCCATCTTACAGGCAGTCCCTTGTATTTATGAATATTTTTTTGTGAAAAAAACAACGACTTAAATTTCGGATGTCTTAGGAGCTATCTTCTCTCCTTTTCTTATTGTAACAAAATTGTAACACATTTTTAATTTTTGCGCAATGTCTATTTTTACTAATTTATCGGAAATTTATTTTACTTTTATATATGAATCCTCTAATGCTTTCAAATATATTGTATAGTTCTCTTTATATTTTCTATTCTGCATCCGGCAGTCCCAAAAGCTGCAATGCGTTTTCTCCAAGGATCTTTTTCTTGTCTTCATCTGATAACGGAAGTGCCTGTATGTCCTTTATGGCCCGCTTCTGATCTGTCCACGGACTGTCTGTTCCAAATACGATCCGGTCTGCTCCATGTGCTCTGATCAGTTTCAGGAACATCTCCTCTGATGCCAGCTTCCAACGATGTTCAGCACCCGAAAGCCATGCAATCTCTCCATAGGAAAATGCTGTATCCATATATACATTTCTTCCGCACAGCTTCGCAAGTACCTCGTCCCAGAGATTCCAGCCACCCATATGTGCAAGAACGAGCCGCTCCGGCTGAACTTCATCTAATACTTCGCACACCATGTCCGGTGTACAATGTGTTACAGAGGGAAGCCCGATATCTACTCCGGCATGAACCACAACGACCAGACCAAGCTCTGTTGCGTAACTGATGATCCGTTTATAACGGATATCATTGAACATGGCATCCTGATAATCCGGATGCAGCTTAATTCCCTTTAATCCGGCAGACTTGATACCATTTAAAATCTCTTTATAGTTATCATTTCCGGGATGGATTCCGCCAAATGACCAGACACCACTACCCGTAAACTGGGCTGTTACTGTCTTTGCCACGGTATTGATCCGCTCCACCTGATGAGGTGCGGTTACAACAGGAAGGACAACAGAAATATCAACGCCGCTTTGCGCCATTGAATGCTGCAAGCCTGCAAGTGTACCATCTGATGCCGGCTTTGTCTTTGATCTACTTACTAACAGTTCAAGTGTCTTTGAAGCTATTTTATCCGGATATGTGTGAGTATGAAAATCTACGATCATCTTTTATTCCTTTTCTTATCTTCTCCCTGCCACCCTATATTAGGGTAACACTCATATTTTCATTTGACAATATTGAAATCTTTAGAAATTTATCGGTTTCTTTTGGTTTTTTCTATATAAATTGCTGTATTATGTCACCTGTCATTCCATCTTTCTTCGTATATTGCCCATATACACAAATATTAAATCTTTTCTATCGTATTGAAAATCCGATCATTTTAGAGTATCTTAGTTGAGAATAAACTAGAAACAGAAAGGGCTGCTCCGGCAGTTTTATACATTATGGCTGGAAAAACAAAAAAGAAACTGACCGTTACACAGATGCGGTCTGTCATAAAATTCCTGATCGGTGTCAACATCGTCCTGCTCATCGCCGTTATCGTTCTGTCCGTCCTGTTGGCGGTCAGTCGGTCAAAAAGCAGCAAGGATGCCGTCTCGATCATAAAACCGGACGGAAAATACACAGTCTGTCTGGATCCGGGACATGGCGGTTCCGATATCGGTGCAACCGGAATTAATAATATTCATGAAAAAGACGGGAATCTGAAGCTTTCCTTAAAGGTTGCAAAACTATTAAAGAAAAACGGAGTAAAAGTTGTCATGACGCGTGATGATGATTCTACCGTTTCTTCCGAAGAACGTGCTGCGATTGCAAATGACTGCGACGCAGATCTCTATCTGGCACTCCACAGGAACTACGCAGCAAATCCTGAGGCCTGTGGTGTAGAAGCATGGATCTACAGCTCCGGTTCCGAAAAGAACCATGCGATCGCAGATACCATCCTGTCCAATCTGGAAAAGGTCGGAATCTCCGATAACCGTGGTGTCCGTACCGGAACACAGTTTGACAGTGACAACGATTACATCGTTATCAAACAGACAAATATGACAAGTCTGATCATCGAGATGGGCTTTATCAGCAACGAAAATGACGTAGAGCTCTACGATGATAACATGGACGATTACGCCGCCGCGATCGCAAACGGCATAATAGAATGGCTCAACGAATATCAATAAACGCACAGATGCCGATATAAACAACCCGCCTGCGGGTACTATGAAATATCACGTTTGCCTACCTTCCTTTCATACAATTTTATATGCATATGTCTTTGCTGCAATAAAGTCATTTGCAGCTCCGACATAGCACAAAATTGTATGAAAATCAGTCGGCTGCTCTATGGATGTTTCATAGTACCGGCAGACAGTTTGTTCATATCGGCATTTTATCTATTCATTATTTTATTGTTATGGTTGTTACCGATCGAATATCAGAAACAGAACTTCCGATATAGATCGTATAACTTCCTGCTATGACCTTCCACGCATCCGTCTTCTCATCAAAATGACGAAATGCATCTGCTGTCAATTCAAATTCCGCATACTTTGTTTCTCCCGGTGCAAGTGATAACTTGCAGAAGCCCTTCAGCTCCTTCACAGGATTCTCCGGACTTACCTCCGCTTCTCCGACATACAGCTCTACCGTCTCTTTTCCGGCAAGCTTTCCGGTATTTGTTACCGGGATCTGTACCTTAAATGTCTGACCATCCGGCTCTTTTACCTGCATATCTCCATAGGAAAATGTCGTATAAGATAATCCATGGCCAAATGGGAACTGTACCGGGATCTGATATTTGTCATAATACCGATATCCGACAAATACGCCTTCTCTGTATGTTTCCGTCAATTTTGCATTCATTCTTTCATGTTCTTCTTCCGTTAAGGTTCTTCCGGGGAAATCTCCAAAAACCATCGCCGGTACTTGATCAAGAGATTTCGGCATGGTCATCACAAGTTTACCGGATGGATTTACTTCACCAAACAAGATTTCACCGAGTGCTCTGCCACCTTCCATTCCTGCATAACTCATCCATACAATCGACTTTGCATCATCAATCCATGCGCTCATATCAACCGGATTACCTGCCATCATGACAATGACCATATTCGGATTCACTTTTAAGAGCTCCGTGATCAGTTCATCCTGATGATATGGAAGCTTCAGATCCGGTCTGTCGTATCCTTCTTCATCTGTATCATGATTTAAACCGCCAACAAAGATCACATCATCATATTCTGAAGCAAGTGCAACCGCCTCTTCACGAAGTGCCTTCTGGATCTTCCGTCCTTCCGGATCATTTCCTTCATAAGCACCCTGCTCCGATGCCAGTTCATCCAGACTTACCTCCTGCCAGTTCAGTACCTGCTGTCTGTTCTTATCCGGTACATAATAACCTTCTGCATAGGTCACTTCGCAGTTACCGCCAAGCTCCATCTTAATGCCAAGCAGTGGATTGATCTCATAAAGTGCCGCAATCTCCGCACTTCCGCCACCATTTGAATGAAGCTTTGCTGCATTATGTCCGATCACCAGAAGCCGATGTGTCTTCTCAGGGGCAAGCGGCAGTCTCTGATCTTCATTCTTTAATAGTACAATTGATTCTCTGGCTGTCTCTAACACTGCATCCTGATGCGCCGAAGTATCATAACTTCCTTTCTTCCGGCTCCAGTCACGAACCGCATAGACGGCCGGCTTCTGTTCCGTGCAGCCAGCATATGTAGCCGTCTGTTCATTGTACCCACTTTGGGCTTCTACAATATCGATCATCTTGACACGGAGCATGAATCGAAGAATACTCTTTACCTTTTCATCAACTCTTTCCTCTTCGATCTCGCCATTCCTTACCGCATTTAACAATGGATCTGCCATGCAGTATTCATCGAAATTTGCATAGATCGACATCTCTACATCGATCGGGCTTTCTGCGGCAGCCTTTGTATCGTGGATGCCGCCCCAATCAGAAACAATCAGACCGTCATAATTCCATTCTTTCCGCAGTATCTCACCGAGCAGTTCATTATTTTCACAACAATGGACTCCACGGAACAGATTATAAGCACCCATAATAGATCTTACATTTGCTTTCTTTACTGCAGCTTCAAACGCAGGCAGATAGATCTCACGGAGCGTCCGTTCATCGATCTCGACATTTACCCAGTTCCGTTCTGTTTCCTGATTATTAACAGCAAAATGTTTTACACAGGCACCCACGTCAGAACTCTCGATCCCCTTGATCACCGGAACTGCCATCTCCGATATCAGAAATGGATCTTCACTGAAATACTCAAAATTTCTCCCGCAAAGCGGCGTCCGCATAACATTAACACCCGGCGCAAGTATGATATCCTTGCCACGTCCTCTGGCTTCTTCACCAAGTACCGTTCCTGATTTTTCTGCCAGCTCCCGGTTCCATGTTGCTGCAATCGCACTGTTGCTCGGACAGTATGTAACGCCATCATCATTATGTCCAGCTCTGCCCCAATTATCATTAAAAAATTCGAACCGCACCCCGGTCGGACCATCCGACATCACGATTGGGGGGATTCCAAGTCTTTCTACTGCCCCGGTGCGGAACAGACCCGCACCATGGATCATCTTTATTTTTTCTTCTAATGTCAGTTCATTTACTAACTGATTGATCTTTCTTTCATAATCTTTGTGAAACATCGTATTTTTCCTTTCTGTCCAGATATTTACAACCCTTATCTGCAAACGATACGGTTGCTGCAGGCTGTATGAACCGTTGTGTCGGCTTTCACTTCAAGTTCCGTCCCTCTGCCTGCTCAAATGCTTTATTTATAGCATCTATTCTATTCTGATTTTAATCCCTCCCCGATGCAATCGTCAATGCAAATCATTCCACACTGAAACTTTCTTTAAAAAATGATACCATCTTATTCCAGCTTTTCGCTCTTGCCTTCCGGCAACCCTCCGGATATTTGGCTTCCATTGTCATAAAGTGTGCCAACATCCGGTTCATCTTCTCTTCTCCACCAATTCCCGACAACGCTTTCTCCGGCATCGTCAGACAATGACCTGCTTCCGGATAAATCACACATTCGTATCTGTAAGGGAAATGAACCTCTTCTAACTTTCTCATGATTCTTGGAAATGCTTCATCCGACGGCCATGTATCATCATATTCCGGTGCAAGCAACAACACATCGCCCTGTATATTTTCCACCTTGATACGGCTGGCATCCGTACGGTCTTTAAAACATTCATTATAGTAAAAACGGTTCATCGCTTTCGATCCGTAATTCGGATTCTTTTTCCATGCCCGTAAGGTCGAACCTAAATGAGACAATGCCTCTGCTTGCTCATATGGTATATCTTTCCCATGATAACTGAAATATGATTTATGCTGTCTGACTACCATATGTTTGCAGCCCTCAACTACAAAATCAAATCCGGATACCGATACCACACAGGAAATATCCGGGAGCATAGACGCACACAATAACGTATATGCCGCCCCAAGAGATAAGCCTGTCATTCCGATGCCGGTAATCTCGACCGGACAGTTATTCTTTAACCAATGAACCGCCCGCTCTGCATAATCAACCGGAATAAATACCGTATCCTTTGAAAGCGGCGGCCACAGATAGAATCCAACCGATAACACACTAAATCCTTCCTCTGCGAGAAGCTTCGCGCGTGCTTCTACAAAATCCCGTTTCTCTGCACTTCCACCGACAAATATAACTGCTTTATCTGCATACTTTGTTCCCGGAAAAAAGGTTCCAAGAAATCCTTCCTTTTCTAATGTACACTGTAAATTCTGCTGTGCTTCCATGTATGTATCTCTCCCTTTCATGTTAGTTTAAACTAACAAAAGTATATCACATTAACACTAAAATACTATAGTTTTTTATAAATCTAATTAATGTTTACATAAATAAAAGGACATTCCTTGATGTCCTTTTAAAATCATCTTATATACTATTTCCAAGCAACTTCTTTCCTCAAATTTCATACTATATATGTCTATATATTTTAATATTCTTTATTCCTTTCATACTCGCAATTAGTTACATATTTATATGTAAATCCTGATACTTCATTTACACTTTTTTCATATGTAACCTTTATATTATTTGAACTAATAGTCATGGTTATATAATCATCTATCTTTATAGTACCTAGATCCTTAACTTGCTTATTAAATGAAAATTTATATTTATCTGTATGTAACATACTGGTAATTGTTGAATAATTCGTATATATGTATATTGTTCCCTCGCCCTGCAATTTTACAGTTCCATCATTCTGTGGTACACATCTTATCTGAATTGATCCATTACTATAATGAATATTACCGAAATGATGGCTATAACCATTATCGTTGCTTTTTTATTATATTTTTTCTGTTTTCACCACATTTCGGACAATATACAGCATTATCCATTACTTCTGCACCACATTTTTTACATATCACTTTTATTTCACCTCCGAATCAATCTGCTCTGTATCGTCTTCCAATGTTATATCTTCAATTTTAATCTCATAGTTTTCAGCTAACGCTTTTATTATCTTGTCCAACTGATCTGTTAAACCAGCATAGTCTATATTTAACTGTGTATAGTCTGAGCTAAATGTATATCGATTAATACTACTGTTAATAAATTAGCAACTAGAAGTGGCTTAACCCAAAGTACTGTTGAAAATATAATGTCTGGCAAAACAAAAAATCCTAAACTAAAAACTCTCCATAGACTAGCGATAGGTCTTGATATGACTGTTTCTGAATTATTAGATTTTCCTGAAATGAATAACACAGCGTTTGAAGATGAATAAATATAATAGCGAGGCAGTACATTTTATATATAAAAACATACTGCCTCGCTATTATATTTTTTATTCTCTATTCTCTGCTCCACACATAGCAGTATGCCTGTGTTCTTGCTGCAAATTTTGCTTTCTTAAGAAGTTCTCTGACTTCTGCCTTTGTATACCAGCCGGCTTCGATCTCTTCTAATGTAGAAGTACTCTTATGGAACTCTCCCCGTGCCTTTCCAACAACGCAGACATTTGTTTCATTTGAAAAACCAACCGCACTGTAGCTGGTTCCGATGAAATCATCGATCTCATATAATTCCAGCCCTGTCTCCTCACGAAGCTCACGCTTCGCACTCTCCTGCGGTGTCTCACCCGGATCGATCAGACCTGCCGGGAAGTTATATACCCATTCTCCCGGAGCAAGACGGAATTCCTTATCGATCAGTATCTTCTCGCCGGTCTCATCCGTAGCAATGATCACAACTGCATCTGCCATTTTGCCATGCAGTCCTTCAAAATCCGTAATGTCACCATTCCGGCTGATCATCTCATATACCTTCTCCTGATGATCCACTGTCTCATATGTTATATCATAGCGGGTAATAAATTTACCTTCGCATTTCTTTTCTACTTTTTTGAATTGCATTTTCAAATAACACCTTTCGAGTACTAATATTATAAACCGAAGCCGGCATAACAAGATCCATATGATCCGTAACAGAAACGCTTATGTCTTTCCTTTAAGAAACCTCAACATCAAACCGGAATTTTGTATAAGCAGGATTCAGATAACTCATGGTAAACTCTACAATATTATAATCTGCATCCGCACCCTGATAATTGATCTTATAAATCGCAGTTCCACGTTCCACCTGCAGCAGCTCTGCGAGCCGTTCATTTGCCTCACATATGACCAGCTTCTGTCCAAAATGGCATGGCATATGTCCTTTTGCTTCCATATAATCATATAAAGACACTTTGGCGAAATCAAACTCATCCAGATCATCAAAATATTTTGCCGGTACATATGTATATTCCACTGCAAATGGTATATCACCCTCTGATCGTACCCGGTAAATTCCATATATCATCTCATCATCCGAAATTCCAAGCTTATATCCCAGATATTTACTTCCTGTGATCTCACCGGTCCCGAGAAGGCGGTTTTTTACCTCCATTCCACCCTTACGGAGCGTCGCTGTGATGCCGGTATTTCCTGCTTCATTTGAATTATCCAGATCGATCTTTTTCTTATCTCTTTGTGCAACATACGTTCCGGAGCCCGGTTTACAAACCAGATATCCTTCTTCTACAAGCTTACTAACCGCACGTTTTACGGTCATACGGTTCACACCATAAGCTTCCGCCATTTTTCTCTCACTTGGTATTGCTTCACCCGGCAGATATTTTTTTTCATCTATTTTCTTGATAATAGAATCCTGTAATTGAATATATAATGGCATTCTATAATCCATGGAGCACCTCCTCCATCTTTTGCTTAATGACAGGATCTTCTTTTTCAAATGCGACCCATTCTTTATTGATCACCGATTGCAGATATTCCATAACCTCACCTTTCTCGTCATATGTGATTCCCTCTTTTTTTACAAGAGCAGTCAGCTTGTCAACATTCAAGGCTTTGGCTTCATTTTCATCAGCATATACAATTCCGACTGTTAATTCCTGTTTTTTGGGAATATGATGATATTCCTGAATCAAAATATCAAATAACGAATTATCTTCCAGATCAAACCGCATCAGCTTAGGAGCCTTGCTTTCCGGTATATATGAATATTCTATGGTGATCGGAACAGCCCTGTCTTCTTCTACGACCATACGGATACGGGTAATTTTGAATAACGGAGTTCCTAACGGAAGCTTAATACTTTTATTCAGTTCCTTATCTACTTCCACACGCTCAAACGCCAACAGTCTGCTTCTTGTTTGTGCCCCCATCTTTTCCAGCTTTTCACTGAATGATCGAATTCGGTCAAGATTGGATATCATTCTTCTGTGGGCTATGTAGTTGCCGCTCCGTTCCCTGCATTCTATGATCCCTTCATCCTCTAATAATTTATATGCAGATCTGACGGTAGCTCTCTGTACCCCAAACTGTTCAGCCAGATCCCGTTCAGATGGGAGTTTATCTCCTTCTTTCAGTTTATTTTTCATAAAGTAAAATTTTAATTCATACGCAATAAACTCATCTTTATTCATCAATTTCATGGCAAACTCCCTCCTGTACTCTATTAAGTATAGCAACTTTTCCAAACGCAAACAAGCAGGAAATGTCAGTTTATAAGACCAAAAACAGACCCGTACATGTGCGGATCTGTCTCTGTATACTTTTTATAACTCTCTTATTTTTTTCCTTAACGGAAGTATCATACCCGGTGCAACTGATAACTCATCAATGTTCATCTGTAAAAACCTTTCTGTCAGACTTAGATCGGCTGCAAGTTCACCGCATATTCCAATCCACTTTCCTTCTGCATGAGCATTCTCTGCTGCCATTTGGATCATAGATAACACCGCCGGATGGTGTGAATCATAGAAGGAATCCAGATTCCGGTTCTGGCGATCAATTGCCAGAGTGTACTGCGTCAGATCATTTGTTCCGACACTAAAGAAATCCACTTCCTTTGCCAGCTCTCTGCTGATCATAACCGCAGCCGGAGTCTCAATCATTATACCGGTTTCAATCTGATCGGAAAATGCTATTCCATCTGCACGAAGTCCGGTCTTCACCTCGTCCATTATCTCTTTAATACGACGAACCTCTGATACCGAAATGATCATTGGAAACATGATCGCAATCTGGCCATACGCGGATGCTCTGAAAATAGCTCTAAGCTGGGTCTTAAATAATTCGGGTCTGGTCAGACATATCCTGATCGCACGGAACCCCATTGCCGGATTATCCTCTTTTTCCAGATTAAAATATCCAACCTGTTTATCTGCTCCGATATCCAACGTACGGATGATCACCCTTTTTCCGGCCATCATTTCCGCTACCTGTCTATAAGCTGCAAACTGCTGTTCCTCTGTTGGATAAGTTTCATTTTCCAGATATAAGAATTCGCTTCTGAATAACCCGATACCACCGGCATCATTTCGGAGTGCCGCTCCTACATCTGATACATTGGCAATATTGGCATAAAGGTTAATCTTCTGCCCGGATCTGGTTACATTTTCTTTGCCCTTCAATGTCTCCAGAAGCTCACGCTGTTCCTGTTCGACAGCCTGCTTTTTTCTCATAGCAACAAGGATTTCTTCATCCGGATCAATATAGATCTTTCCTTCCTGACCGTCTACGATTGCAAGTCTTCCGTCATATTTCGGTGTTAATGTATCACCGATTCCTATAACAGCCGGAATATTCATGGTTCTGGCAAGAATCGCTGTATGGGAATTTGCCGAGCCTTCCACTGTAATAAATGCCAGCACCTTATCTTTATCGAGCTGAACAGTCTCGCTTGGTGTCAGATCATCTGCCGCGATGATTACCTGCTCCGTCATTTCAAATGAAGCATTCTGTTTTTTTGCAAACTGGGAAAGGAGCCTGTTCGATACATCCTTTACATCTGCTGCCCTTCCCTGCATATAGGCATCATCCATCGCTTCAAAGATTGCTGCATAATTATCAGATGTGACACCTATTGCATATTCAGCATTTACCTTTTGTGTATTTATAATATTCTCTACAGAATCATTATAATCCGGATCCTCAAGCATTAACTGATGTGCTTCAAAGATCATGGCATTTGCTTCTCCCACATCAGTAAGTGCCTTGTCATATAACTGCTGCAATTCAGAAAGTGCTTTTTCCTTTGCAGTCCGGAAGCGGCGTATTTCCGCCTCCGGATCATCGACATGACGTCGTTTTATCTGGATTTCGTCCCTTTTAAAGAATTGTATCTTCCCGATAGCAACTCCGCCAAATACACTTTTACCCTGTAATATTACCATATTGTCACCTCTTTAAAATCCGATCCTTTTACAGATGTTCCTGAACGAACGCTTTCAGGTTTGCTGCATCTTCTGCCTCGTTTTCACCTTCTACTTTTATCAGGATCTCCTGACCTTTTTTTGCTCCCAGACTCATAACTGCCATAACTCCTTTTGCGTTTACGGTTCTGGATCCAAATGTTACGGATACTGTGCTCTTACATTTTGCAGCAGCCATAACAAACTGTGAAGCCGGTCTGGCATGAAGTCCCTGCTCATCTGTAATTACATATGTGAATTCAACCATAATAACCGCCTGACCTTTTTAATATTCAAACTGACGATAGTAACGTCTGAATTCCAGACTATGTCCTGTATTCTGCTCATAATGAATAGCAAGTCGTTCTGTTAATATCGCGGTAATAATCATCGGAGAGCAGATTACACGGAACTCATCATCGATACCATCCAGAATGTAATCCTTGGTATCAATAATAACAGCTTTCTTTGTATGTTCTTTTACAAATCGTTCTACTCTTTCATCTAATGGTCGATATTCGTCCTCACCTTTTATTACAAATACCGGAACTCTGTCATCAACTAACTCCAATGGTCCATGGAAGAAATCAGCAGATGAAACAGTCTTTGTACGAACCCACTGCATCTCCTCTAAGATACACATTGTAAAGAGATAGGTCTCACCCCAAAGGACACCGGAGCCTGTAAACATTGTATATGGTTCATGTGCATATGTCTTTGCGATCTCGATCGCTCTTGGCTCAAATTTTTCTCTTACCGCAAGGAGATCCTTAAACAGATTTTCCATCTGATCTGCCCATCTGTCATAATGTGGAAATTCTCCTCTGTTCTTTAAGATACGGAGCATTACAAAATAGTATAATAAGTAAGAATGCTCACAGTCACCACATGCATTATAAATCGGGTCTGTCAGCAGATTTGCTAAAGGAGTTGTCTCATCCTTTGTAAATCCATATACATTGATTCCCTGATCCTTACAATATTTTACTGCCTTCAAGATCTCCATAGTATTGCCTGATGCAGAAGAGGTAAATACAAGAGTCTTATCTGTAATATGTTTTTTATTTTTTACCAGAAATTCACCTGCATTTTCAAGATAGATTGGAAGATCTGTATATTTCTTGGCTACTTCTACAACCGGATACCATTCTGCCCATGTTCCACCGATACCAAGCATACATACGCTGTCATATTCCTTTGCCGTGATCCGGTCAATTAATGCCTCAACCTCTCCTCTTAATGAGTATGTCTTTGCTCCATCCTTTAAATATTTCTCTGCGTCAAATTTTTTTAATGTCATAGTTTTTTCCTCCTGTTATTTTTTATTCTCCTATAATTGTTATATAAATTGTTCTATATTGCGGTCCATCATATTCACACAGATATATGTCCTGTGCACTTCCACTTTTCAGCTTTCCATCTATAACCGGGAATACACAATGATTTCCGGTCAGATGGGCTTTTAAATGTCCGGTCGGATTGCCTGCCATCGCACCGTAGGTATCTAACAGCCTTCCATGTGCATATTCCCCATCCTCAGGAACAAGTCTTTCCATCAGATGCCCAATATCATATTCCAGGCACTCCAGACCTTCATTAACTGCAATTCCTGTTGTCGTATGTGCTGTTATAACATATACAACACCATTTCTGATTTTGCTTTTTTCTACAACCTGCCTGATGTCATCCGTAATTTTCACCAGACAGTTATATTCTTTTGTCAGCACCTCTATACTGCCATGTGTTACCATCATACCTCCAATCCCAGAAACTCAATCGCGTTCTGTCCGAATATCAGATCCTTGGTAGATTCTCTCATATCCATAGCTTCTATAGCCTTTTTCATTCTCTGCATCTCTAACCGCGGATCATCAGAGCCAAACATAATCTGATGTCTGAAGCTTCGATCGATCCAGTGTGGTCCCATATCCACTTCGAATACCTTGTGATAAAACTCCGGGGCTGTATCAAAATACAGGAATGCTGTATCCGCATAAACATTTCTGTATTTGAGCATCAGCATACAGGTTTCCTGCACCCATGGCCATCCGCAATGTGCAAGACAGATTCGAAGCTTTGGATGTCTGTATGCTGTTTCTTCAAACGCAACCGGTCTCGCATATTTAGATAAGGTATCCGGCTCTACCGACATTCCGCAATGAAACACGATCGGTTTATCATACTTCTCGCATATCTGATATATCGGCTCCATGCATTCATCTCCCGGATAGAACTTCTGCTTTGACGGATGAAGCTTCAGGCCTGCCAGATGATATTCTGCAAATGCTGTTTCAAGTATCTCTGTCGCATCCGGCCTGTGAGGATCTACACTGGCAAATCCGATAAAACGATCCGGATATGTTGCTGTCAATTCTTTTATCTGGTCATTTGTTCCAAGTATGCCTCCATATTCCGTAGTCAAATCCAGAGGAAGCAAAACCGCTTTATCCACTCCGGAACAATCCATCAAGGTTAACAGTGCATCAACCGGGATCTGTTCCGTCTTGTATAAGCCATACATCTTTTTTGCAAATTCATTCTGATATTCCGTTCTGCATACCGGCTCTAAAAATGCAGGATGTACATGCATATCAATTACTATTTTTTTCACCTTACTACTACCTCCTTTTTAACCAAGGAAGCCAAAGAATGCTCCTGCTATTCCAAGTACAAGCATGATCAACATAATAAGCAACGGATTAACCTTCTTCTTCAATAACCAGTAAGTAACTCCAAATAGTAACAACACCGGAAGACCCGGGACAATGCCATTTAACAGATCCTGAATTGTACTTGCTTCTTCGCCGCTTCCAATTTGCGTTATAAAATTAATCGACGTCATATCCATCGTCATGCCACCAACTACCATGATACCCATGATAGAGGCTACTTCCATAACCACCTTCATCAAACCGGATTCAACAATCTTTGCCATGGATTCACGACCCATTTTATATCCAAGGAATACTCCAAACCATCTGCAGAGATATGCCGGAATGTTAAAGATCAAAAGGAAGAGAATAGGTCCGAGAATGTTCCCCTGTAAGGCAAGTGAACATCCGATTCCTGTTGCGATTACCTTGATCGTGCCCCAGAACAGGGAATCACCGATTCCTGCCATAGGTCCCATTAATGCTGTTTTTACTGCGCCAATCGATTCTGTATCAAAATCTGCATCCTGTGCATTTTCCTCTTCCATTGCGGCTGTGATACCCATCTGAAATGTTGCAAGGTAATGGCTGGTCTGATATAACGTCAGATGTCGCTTCATAGCAGCTGCCAGATCCTTCTTATCCGGATACAGTTTCTTTAAAACCGGATACATGGAAAAACAAAATCCTACATTTCCCATTCGTTCATAATTCCATGTATGTTCATATGTGATCTCTCTTAAAAACACCTTTGTGAGATCTTTTTTTGTAACCACCTTATCGTAGTCTGCATGTATCTTAGAACTCATCAAAATCACCTCCGTTATCTGCGGTTTCAACTACCGGTACTGCCCCCTGCTGCTTGTCTCCGAATATGCCGAATGTTACTCCGATTATCACAATAAGTACGGCAAAAATCGCAACTCCTGTTGTGGATATTCCAAGGTATGATACCAGGAAAAATCCAAGAAAGAAAAATGGTGCAACCTTGCGATTCATCATCTGCTGCGCAAGCATTGCAAAACCAAGTGCAGGAAGCAATGCTGCTGTTATATCCATACCGGACTGAACAAATTCAGGTATTTTGCCAAGAAGTGCTGTTACTGCATCACTGCCAAAATAAAATGCAAGTGGGATGCAGACAATACCAAAAAGATTCTGAAGATATCCTGCGATCAGATAATCTCTGTTAAATGCCCGTATATTACCTTTTTCAGCATCACGGTCACATTTGTGGATCATAACAAGCATCAACGGCTGGCAGATACCGGTATTTGCCGCAAGCATTACGGTTGCGATCGGAATACCAAGTACTAAAGCTGTTTCCGCTCCGCCTCCTGACTGAATCGCAAGTGAAACACCGAGCACAGTGCCTGCGATCAGATCCGGCGGATTATATGCACCGATCGATACGGCTCCTACAAGTGCAAGTTCCATAGTTGCCCCCATAATAATACCGGCCGGAAGATTTCCCATTACCAGACCTACTAACGGTCCAAGAACGATCGGTCGCTGCAGGCAGCTTGTACCAAGCAGCCATTCTGAATAACCAAGCAGGCCGATCAGAAAAATAAGTATTGTTTTTAATATCATAATCTGTCCCTCCATTCATCCGTTAAAACAGCGATTTGCATTTAATTACTTTATCAGCCGGGATCATCTGAATAAATACATCAACGCCATCATCAACCATCTCTTTTACCAGAGCCAGCTCGGCTGCATCCATATATGCGCTTCTACCATATAATTTTGCATTTTCATGGTATGCAATGTTGCCGATATTTAATGTCTTTTCTCCTGTAGCTTCAATGATTGCTTTGGCTATTTCTACCGTTTCACAGATGATAAATAATTTATATTTATCAGTTACCCCGCTTTTCAATGCCTCTACAGCTTCCGCTGTATTTTTTACTACAACCTTTGTTCCGGATGGTTTCGCCATCTTTAGTGCGTTTAATCTCAGCGGATCATTTTTAACCGTGTCACTTACCAGTAGCAGGCAATCTGCCCCTAATGATGCTGTCCATGATACTGCTACCTGTCCATGTAAGAGACGATAATCAACACGAATTGATTTGATCATATAAACCTTCTCCTTTCTTTTCTGTTAATACACAGATTAAAAATCTTCATCATCATACGTTGTATTTACTGTATTACAATAAACCATCATATCTTTAGCCTCTGCAACCGCACTCTCAATTACAGACGCCGTATCCTGATCCTCTGCACTCAGCAGGATACCGATCACTGCAGCCAGATTCACACCGGCAACAACATGTATCCTTGGATCAGACAATAATGCGGATGCATTATTATTCACACTTCCGCCTAAAAGATCTGTCATTATCACAATCTCTGCCTCTGAATCCGCTTCAACAATTCTCTTTAATTCCGGAAGCGGATCCGGGCATTCATCTGTATAAGCATTGATACAGGTCAGATTTTCCTGTGCACCTGCCAGCATTTCAATCGTTGTCAACATTCCTTCGGCCATCTTTCCGTGTGTTGCTAAAACATATTTTCTCATCCGTTCTCCTCCCTTCTGCTCCTTTCAAGCTTTTCTTTCATAATCCTGTCATAGTCTTCTGTTTTTGGCGAAACAGCCTGTTCCATCCGGGAAAACAGCGGATGACAAGTAAAATTATTTTTTTCCTTTGTTACATGAGCCGCTATATATTGAAACAATGCAGCTGTATATAACGGTGTGATCTCTGCCGGAAGCCGGCATGGTATCCGAATCTGTCCATCTCGTTTATCGTGAACCTGATCCGTAATCATATAGCAGTGCTCCGTGATCAACAATGTTGCTTTATAAATATCATACAGTCGATCAGAGGTTTTACCACAATCTATAAAGAAAACCGAATAATCCGGAGTAAGCTGCATATCCGGTCCATGTATAAATTCTTCGCTTTCATAATATACCGTCGGAACTTTCAGAGTTTCCTGAAATTTCAACGCTCCCTCTCTGACCGTTGCCAGATTGGCTCCATCGCCGACCAGTATTGCTTTTTCCATACACAACAGATCCTGATATCGTTTTTGTACCAATTCTTTCGCCTGCATCAGGCAAAGCTCCTGCATTTCACAAGCATTCCGGATCTGGCTTACTGCAGTTTCATATTTCTGATCACTAATTTCTCTTTTTTGAAAACCTATCTCCAATATCATAAGCATCAGGAACTCGATCAAAGTAGAATATCCAAGCGTTACATAATCAATGGTTTCATTTCCAACTCCATACTCCACAAGACGATCCGTGTATCTGCTTGCACTGCCATTTTCATTCCCGGTTAACAAAACAAATGGTTGATGCTCCTTATTTAGCTCCTTCATAATTTCTATTATGTTTGTACTGCAGCCACTCTGGGATATTAAAATCGTAAACCGGTTCTTTTCTCTCTCCCGGTAAACATCCAGATATTCCACTGTACTTAATACACTGATATCGAATTTACTGTATTTTAAAAGAAACGGTCGAGCTGCATATGCTGCATTCAGGGACGATCCGGATGCGATCAGACATATATCTTCTTTGTCCTGATCCAGATACCAGTCGCATATCTTTTTGGTAAGAGACTTTCTCTTATCAAGATTATCTTTCATAATACGACCGGAAACCTGAATATAATATTCCATATCCTTCTTCATTTTCCATCTCCTTTTGTGGTTCTTTTTGTGAACCACTTTGTAAATATAATATACCACCTATCAACTGGTTTTGCAATACCAATTTTATATTTTTTTATACCAACTTGAAAATTCGCAAAAAAATAGAGAAACCGGTATACTTATAGTACCAATTTCTCTGTTTTTTTGATATCATTTTTTTAAATTACGGATTGCATCTTTTTAATTATCTTATTCACTTACAACCGTACGGTTACGTCCGGCTTCCTTCGCCTGATACAGCGAATTATCTGCCCGATTGAACCATGCCTTTGCACTCTCTCCTTTGGAATATTCCGCAACACCACAGCTACAGGTGATTCCACTGTTATTCATGAACTGGAAGTAGTAGCATCGGAATTCTGTTCTTACATCCTCTACGACATTGATCACCTTTGGCAGTTCAATGTTGCTGAACAATATAACAAATTCCTCTCCACCGTAACGGAATGCAAGACCATAGTCTTTTGATTTCTCCTTCAGCATCTTACAAAGAGCCTTGATAACCACATCACCATTGCTGTGTCCGTATGTATCATTTACATTCTTGAAATGGTCGATATCAAAGATCGCAATATATGCTTTCTCACCGGTCTCCTCGGTCTGCAGGATTTCTTTCTCCAGACTCTCCTCAAAGGAACGTCTGTTATATAATCCTGTCAGCGGATCTTTACGAAGCTCTGTCATAAGACTCATCTGACGAACTGTGAAATTGCCGATGGATTCCATCAGTTCCTTCGTATGCATATTCAGTAAGCACGTTACAAAGGTCAGTATAAATACCAATACAAATGATGTAACAACATATCCACTGAACCGCATCTGTGTCCAGTCATATAAATGATGCAGATGAATCTCATTGATGATAAGACTTGCCGATGCAAGAAGTGCGATCACGATCGTAATATTCTGATTCGCAAAGATAGCCGTGATCACGATAGCGATCGTTGGCATCAGCACCAGAATGATCGAATTGTAATGTTCAAATGCAGGTACTGCCAACACTGTAAACATCATCAGGGAAACCAGCCAGTCTGCACCATTATCGGTTAATTTATTCTTCTTTAAAGCGACCAGCGTTCCTGTCAATGCTGCTGCATATATCAGAAATGGCACTACAACATATAATGTAATATATGCTCCACCGGACATCCCGAGATCTGCCTTATCATTTCCTATATTCGTCATACACATGATCAATTCAACAACCATGAATATACACGCTAACGTCAGAAATACCTTCCATAACAACATCTGCCATTTTTTGCTGATATTAACAGTGATTGTATCGTTCATCACGAATTCTCCTTAAATAGCCCTCAGTTTTCCTTTCCCATGTGAAAACACTCACATAGATGATTTTACACTATATCCTCTGTATCGTCCACTCTTTTTTGTCAAAAATACCTAAAAAAACACATTTTACAGATGAAAACCTATACATAATGTAACATTTACCAATTTTGACGTTGGATTTTTCTCATTAATCAGGTTGATTTTCGTATCTTCCGGTTAAAGTAGTCAGCAACATTTACTATACAAACGCCAGCTGACACAAAGATACCTCCTGTCTTTTGAACAGGAGGCATCCTTGGTTTGATCTGTATCTATATTTTTTATTATAATGCATAACCAACTTCAAATGCTTTCAGATTCATCTCAACAGTCTTTGGAGGAACTGTTGCCTTGATGACCTCAACCCATTTGTCATGGTCAAAATCCATATGCTTTGCGGCAACACCGATTATGATCGTATTGAATACCTTTGGATTGCCCAGCTTCTTTGCCTCTGCCATCGCATCGATCGAGATCACCTTATGCTTCTCTGATAATGTCTCTAAGATGTGATCCGGATATTCTGCCTGACCGGTTACAACCGTGATCGGATCGATTCTCTGATCATTTGCAATAATTACGCCATCCTTCTTCAGAAAATGAGCATAACGCATAGCTTCCAGCTTCTCAAATGCGATCAGAACATCTGCATGACCTTCTTCTACAATCGGTTCCGCAACCTTCTCACCATATCTTACATATGTAACAACACTACCGCCTCTCTGGCTCATACCATGAACCTCGGAGAGCTTTACATCATAACCTGCTGCTGTCGTGATACCACCGAGGATACGGCTTGTAAGAAGAGTTCCCTGTCCACCGACACCAACTATCATAATATTCTTTACAGCCATTAGAATTCCTCCTTTTCGATCGCATCAAACTTACAACGCTTCATACACAGTCCGCAACCATTACACATGGTCTCATCGATCTGGATCGTTCCATCCGGCTGCTTGATAACTGCCGGGCATCCCGGCTTTAAGCACATACCACACTTCTTACATTTCTCCGGGATAGCTCTGCATACACCTGTTACCTTGGTTGTCTTTAAAAGAACACAAGGAGACTTGGTGATAATAACAGAGATCTCATCCTTTGCAACTTCCTCTTTGATCAGCTTCTTTAAACCGTCAATGTCAAATGCATTGATCTCATGTACACTATCAATACCGATCGCCTTACACAATTTATAAATGTTGATCGCATATGTAGGTTCACCCTGCAAGGTCTTACCGGTCGCTGCATGATCCTGATGACCTGTCATGCCGGTTGTTGAGTTATCAAGGATGATAACGGTTCCTGTGCCCTTGTTGTAAACCATATTCATCAGAGAGTTTACACCTGTATGCATAAATGTGGAATCACCGATAACCGCAACCCAATTCTTAATATAATCTTTTCCTTTTGCCTTTTCCATACCATGTAAGGTGGAAATGGAAGATCCCATACATACGGTTGTATCAATTACGCTAAGCGGCGCAACTGCTCCCAGTGTATAGCATCCGATATCTCCTGCTGCGTGGATCTTCAGTTCGTTTAATACTGAAAATACACTTCTATGCGGGCATCCCGGACAAAGGATAGGTGGTCTAGGTGCAACCTTTGCAGGTTCTTCCTGCTCAACCTTCTCGCCGAGGATCTTCTCTCTTAACATATTTGCACTGTATTCACCCTGAACGGTCAAAAGCTCCTTACCTACTGCATCGATGCCCCAGGCTCTTACCTGTGTCTCGATATGAGGCTCTAACTCCTCAATAACATACAGCTTATCAACCTTTGCCGCAAAGTCTTCGATCAACTTTCTAGGAAGCGGATTTACCATACCGAGCTTTAATACGGAGGCATTTGGCATCGCTTCCTTTACGTACTGATATGGAATACCACTGGTGATAACACCAACGCTGGTATCATTCATCTCTATACGATTGATCGGCATATCCGCACCGTCTGCTGCCATGTCCTTTAATCTCTGTTCTACAAATACATGACGAGGGATCGCATTACCCGGCATCATAACCATCTTCTTAATGTCTCTCTCGTATGGCTTGTCTTCTACTTCTACTCTGTCATTTAATTCAACAACGCCCTGTGAATGTGCCAGTCTGGTTGTTGTACGGAGCATGATCGGAGTATCGTACTTCTCGCTGCATTCAAATGCGTACTTTGTGAACTCCTTTGCTTCCATACTGTCAGATGGTTCAAACACCGGAATCATCGCTGTCCTTGCTACCAGTCTGGAATCCTGTTCATTCTGCGATGAATACATACCCGGATCATCGGCTGCTACTAAAACCATACCACCCTTTACACCGGTATATGCTGCTGTAAATAATGGATCTGAAGCTACATTCACACCTACATGCTTCATTGATACGATTGAACGGACACCGGCAAATGATGCTCCGATCGCAACCTCTGTTGCAACTTTTTCATTTGGAGACCATTCTGCATATATCTCAGGATATTTTACAATATTCTCACTGATCTCTGTACTTGGAGTACCCGGATATGCTGCTGATACCTTTACACCGGCTTCATATGCGCCTCTGGCGATCGCTGCATTACCGAGCATTATCTTTTTTTCACCCATTAATTTATCCTTCCTGTCATTTCTTATATTTGCCTTTTGGCAACTCTAATGCTTTATTATACAAGAATTATCAATAAAAGGGAAGTGCTTCTATACGCTTAAAAATAAAAAAGCATATATCAGAGAAAAAATACACCTTTTACGGCTTATATTTATTATGAATTTCGAGTATAAATAACCGGCCGTCTGTTAATCGCACTGCCACATCTGTGCCTCAGGTTCACGTTGAGATAACTTCTCCGTCTTCCGCACCAGTTCAAGGAATTGGCTCCGGTATAACTGATCGTTGCTTGCCTGAGCCATGTCCCTTTCATTTATCTCAACCGTGATTCCTGCTTCCGCAAGTTCTTCCGCCATCTTATACGTCGCTGTTCCTTTATATGTGCTGTCCGTAAGCAGCATTCCATATGCCGCAACCGCCGATGCAAAGCTCAGGTCATGAGACATTCCCTTTTGACCGCTTTCTGCCTTTATAACGGCTGTTTCCAGTGTGCTCTTATCTCCATCCGGCTCTTTGTAACGGATATTCACGGTTGCCAGTTCGCCGGAATAATCTGTACTCTGCTTTTTCGATGTATATTTTGTCTCTGTCTCCGGCACGTCAAATTCCGAATCGACTGGAACCACCTCATAGAGTGCAGTCACCACATGACCGGCTCCGACCTCGCCGCCATCCACCATATCATCTGCAAAATCTTCTGCAGAAAGCGTCCGGTTCTCATATCCGATCTGCCGATAACCTTTCACCTGCTCCGGATTGAATTCAATCTGTAATTTGACATCCTTTGCAACCGTATATAAGGTTCCACCCATTTCATCAACCAGAACCTTCTTTGCTTCATAGACTGAATCCAGATACGAGTAATTACCGTTTCCGTGATCTGCCAATGCTTCTAACTTGTTATCTTTCAGATTATCAGAGCCAAATCCCAGAACACTCAAGAATATACCGCTGTCCTTCTCCTCAGTGATCAATCCTACCAGATCACTCTCGCTTGTCAGCCCGACATTCAGATCCCCGTCCGTCGCAAGGATCACCCGATTATTTCCGTCTTTTATAAACTGCTGCTCTGCGATCTCATATGCCGTGATCAGTCCCGCACTTCCATTTGTGCTGCCGGATGCTTCCAGCGAATCCAGTGCCTCGCATATCGTATAGGCCTCCGAACCTGCCACGCCATTTAAAACAATCGTATCTGAACCCGCATATGTAACAATACTGATCCTGTCATTTTCATCCAGATTCTCCGCCAGCATCTTAAATGCTTTCTGTGCCAGCGGCAGTTTATTTTCCTCATACATAGAACCGGATGTATCGATCAGGAATACCAGATTGGATGCTTTCTTCTCACTCATATCGATCGCGGCCGTATTCAGTCCTACCATCATCAGCTTTGTATCTTTATTCCATGGACAATCCGCATATTCCGTATATACTGCAAACTTCTTCCCAGCCTCCGGGTCTGATACATAGTCATAATCAAAATAATTGATCATTTCTTCGACCCGGACTGCTCCTGTCGGCGGCAGCGTTCCTTCTTCGATATAACTTCTGATATTGCTGTAGGATGCTGTATCACAGTCTGCCGCAAATGTTGAAAGCGGTGAATCTTTAGTAGACACAAACCGATGTTCTTCCTGATAGTCATACTCTCTGGTATCATAACCGGATTCTCCATATCCGATTTTTACATATTCAGAATTTGATGCACTATCCATTACCGAGTTATATGTATCGGCAGCCGAAACCACACTATCACAAGCCTCTTCTTCTATACATTCCGGCACAGCCATATTTTGCTGTGACTGTCCGGATTCCGCTATATTTTCTTCAAATTCCTCTTTTATGACTTCCTGTCTGTATCTTTCTGCGATGCTCTCCCGCTCCGTACCTGACCGGCTTTCCGTTCCCTGTCGTTCTCCATGCGTGCCTCCTGTTTCTTTCCCGCTTCCGCAGCCTGCAAGGCAGCCCGCCATCATGCAGGAGATTATAACCACACTTACCATCCGTCTGATTTTTCTCATAAAAAATACCCTCCTTATCTTAGTCACTATCCGATAGCTGCATAATTTCTGCTCTGATCACCTCTGACGTTAGCAATTGTCGAATGTAAAAACGAAATTTTACAGCTATCTGTTCTATTTATGACTAAGATACGGATGGGTATCCTCTTTTTATGGATTTTTTTCTTACAGATCAACTACTGTCTGTTTAAGATCCATGCCTGTCGTTCAGAATCATATCGGAGAAGTGTACCTGTTACTTCTTCCCCTACTGAAAATGTCTCTGCTTCTTCCGGCTGCAATACGATGTCCTGACCGGTTATTAATTCCCCGGATGCATCAGATACCTGCAAGAGTTTTGCGGCATATTTTTGTACCGCATCCGGCTCTGCTGTTACAATCTCTGTGATCTGAAGTGTAACTGCTATATTACTCATTTCCTGCCATGCATCCATATCAGCTGATTCCGACACCTGAAGATCTGTACATCCCGCATTTTCCTGTGCATCTGTCTGACTCTTTGTATGGCCTGCTTCCGCCTGAACATCGGACGAATCCCCACCGGCTCCATTCATCAGTATAGCTTCTGTTGTATTCTGTGTCGGTCTGTTGGCAGTTTCATTCTGTACTGTCTCCGGTATGGAATCCGCTGTTTCATCCACATAATCTTCCGCCCGATCGGATATATTTGAATTCTCTGCTGCATCCAGCCCATCATTTGAAACATCCGTTGTCCTGCCTGCATTTATTTCTTTCGAATGTCGCTTAGAATCAGACAGCAACGGTGTCGCGATCACTGCGGCCAGAAGAACCGCTGCGATCGCAAGAACCGGAATTACATATTTTACCTTTGAGGTTTTCTTTTGTTTTTCTTCTACATCCTTTGCTTCACGGTCAAGCCCTGCTTCGATCCGATCCCACAGATCCGGTGCATCTGCATCGATCCGGTTCAGATAAGCTTCTATGAATCTGTCTTCTTCCGTCTGTCTGTTCTTATTCTGTTCATCTCTCACAGCCTGCACCTCCTTAATTTTTGTATTGCCTGATTATAGATCCATGCGATCGTTCCGATCGGTCGCCCTTTCATGTCCGCGATCTCTTTAAATGTAAATCCTCCGACTACCTTCAGATCCAGAATCTCCTGCTCCTCCGGCTTTAACGTGGCAACTGCCTGCTTCAATGTCAGGTTCTCCACTATCTGACTCTCCATCGTCTTTCCTTCGTTTCGCTCCGGCATTTCATCCACCAGCATTTCACGATCGATCTTGCGTATCCGATCGATCGCCATATTCTTTGCGATTGTCACAAGCCATCTCTTATGACCGGTTCCCTTCTTATAACTGTCTGCGATCCGATAAAGCTTGATGAAGAACTCCGATGTCACATCCTCCGCTTCCTCTCTCTGCCGGATCGTATCATAGACCACCGCAAAGATCAGCTTCAGATATTCGTCATACACTGCCCGAAGGCTCTCCCTGTCTCCCTGTGCGATCGCAGACATATATTTTCCAAATTCTCTGTCTGTCATTTGTCTCTCCCTATAACCGCTATACGTTTTTACCCCTGTTTTTTATGGAATTATTCCGATTTTCTATTACTTTTCATTCCACTTCAATTTGCTAATATTCGGTTTCGGCTTCGTATAGCCCCAATTCTCTATTATTCAAGAGGCTGTACTGCCAGCAACTCCATCACATACCCCTTCTTCCGTTCCTTCCATGCAAATGGCCAGAACAACCGCCGTTCCGCTTCAATCCGGATATCAAAATCCTTATGCATTCCGATGTCATGACGAAGCTGCAACGCACCTTCAATATCCTCCGGAACAAGCTTCTCCCACTGCTCCATAGCGGATTCATTTACAACTGCCCATTCTAACCCGAACACCATTAACTTCTCCGTCAGCATATAGATGACATCATTTGTCCGGGTAACCGCGGCTTCGTTTAATGCCCGGATCGCATTCTCGATCATCTGCAATTCTTCCTCGTCATAATTCTCCCGATACATATATAACAGGCCTGCAAATCTCGCATTCAACTGGCTGTGAAGTCCTATGCAGACGCTGTAGTCAAACCTTCGTCCGATATCCGGCAATACCCTGTGGCTGTTGTCAAATGCAACCTGTTTCAAATGCTCGATCACGATCTCTGCTTCTTCACCCTCTGCAAGCAATGCTTCAAACATTTCATAAGTCTCAAGCTCTACATTCCAGAAAGGAAGATCCACACAAATAGCATCTGTTTCCTCCAATCCATAGGCCTTACACGCCTGTGCAAGTCCCTCTGCATCCCGGTCGATCAAAACCAGCTTAAATCTCTCTGCAAGTCTTGCCAGATCGATGTCATTTGACCGTCCTGCTCCCCATATAGCAAGAACAGGCTTACGTCCTCCTTCGGCCACACAATTTTCTTCTATAAAGTCTGTCAGCTTCTGTCGGTATCCCCGCCACTCTTTATAAGCATTCGGAAGAACCTCTGATGCAATCAGCCGATCCAAATATCTCATATAATTCACTTCTTTCTCGCATTATGCCGGTATGTGCAAGCACATCCGTTGCAATGCTCATTTTATCATGTCACCTGTCGGCTCTATGTTTTTTTCGCATTATGCCGGCATGTGCAAGCACATTCCGTCGCAATGCTCATTTTATCACGTTTTTATAGTATACTCTACCTTTAAAATGTAGTAGAATGATAGGGACAATGATTTTTTGTCTATTCATGCAAATTGATTAAATAAAGATTGCCTAAAACAGAAACGGAGATTATGAATATGTCTGCTAAAGATAATAATACAAATACAAATATATACAGAAGCTATATCGATGCACTTCTATATCCGGAGCAGAATCCTTTTATAGAAGACATGAAACGATTCGAGGAGCTTATGATGATGTACTCCTGTGCGATCAAGGAAGTTCAGACCAAGCTGGATGTATTAAATACAGATTTTAGCGTCCGCTATAACCGAAATCCGATTGAATTTATCCAATCACGCATCAAGAAACCGGTCAGCATCGCAACAAAGCTGTCTTCAAGAGGATGTCAGGTATCCGTGGAAAATATCGTATATAATTTAAATGATGTTGCGGGGCTTCGTGTTATCTGCTCCTTTATCGATGACATCTACGCCGTTGCAGAGAAGCTCATCAGTCAGAATGACATTACTCTGATTGAAGCAAAAGACTATATCAGCCATCCAAAGCCAAATGGTTACCGTAGTCTTCATCTGATCATAGAAGTTCCTGTCTTCTTTGCCGACCATACGAGAAATATGCGGGTAGAAGTTCAGATCCGTACCATCGCGATGGACTTCTGGGCAAGTCTTGACCACCAGCTCCGTTATAAAAAGGATGTCGCCGATCCCGAACTTATCTCCGGTCGCTTAAAACATTGTGCTGATGTTATCTCTCAAACAGACCTCGAAATGCAGGAGATTAAAAATATGATCTACGGAGATGGTGCTCAGCCACAGATCAAATTGTGTCTTGAAAAAAATACAGAAAATTTTTAAGAAAATCTTAGATTTTGTTTGACAAATTTATAGAACTGGTATAGAATACTATCTGTTGTTGAACAACGTGTGTATGTAGCTCAGCTGGATAGAGCACTTGGCTACGGACCAAGGTGTCGGGGGTTCGAATCCTCTCATGCACGTAAACTGAAACAGGTTTGCTTCAAAAAAGCAAACCTGTTTTTTTATTCCAACACCGTCACCTACGAACAGCCTTTTTATAATTCAAAAAGCCCCGGCAAACTTTCCCTGACAGATGAAACTGCTCACAACGAAATCTTAATTCGTCATTTGTCGTGGGGCAATTCCATCTGTCAGAAATAGTCTGCCGGGAATTATTTATAATCTTGCTGCGAGAATCTGACGTTTGACCTCCTGTCCATTCAGGATAAACTCTGCACGACCGTTCTCCAGTTGTATATTCTTTTCAAGTGCTCCGATATCTGAATTGAACTCTGTAACGGCATTCGTTCCAACATCAGCATTGGAACAGTACAGCTTGGCAGACATGACCGAATTACCAAAGGCAACCGCTGACTTGCCCTGTACCACGCTTTTAACTGCTGCATATCCGATATAGATATCCGTTCTTCCTGCACGGCATCCAATGCCATAACATTCCTTTGCACGGATATTCGACGAGATATTTACATTTTCCAGACGAACCATACAGCTGTTACCGGCAATCGTTCCGATACCGGTTATAACATTACCTGCCCCCTGAATCTTTGCCGATATATTCTCAAGCTTAATATCTGCATCACCATTTACAGATCCAATGATCGTACCGTTTGATATACCGGAATAAATATCCATGTCGCAGTATTCTATAAACAATTCGGAATCACCGTTTACAGATCCGATACAGGCTCCTTCCTGACCTTTCATATCAAACTCATAATGTCCGCGTTTGATATTGATAACACCGCCAAGTCCGGAACCAATACCAATGCCCTTCATACCATTTGCATTGATGATGATTCCACCATCCTGATAGAAGTTGAGTTCGCCATGATATTCATCCAATGAATTACCAATGCCAAAGTATTTTCCCGAATTCAGATTAATCGTCAGATTACCGTCTCCTACAACCGTAAGCACTGAACTGTCCGGAACTCTGATACCTCCTGTACGTAGTTCGTTTTCTCCGGTAATCTGAAGATTTACATTACACTTCTTACCGATATCAATACACGGAATTCCGCGTTCTCCCGCAAGACTGACATTCTCAAGTATGATGGTGCCACGGAATCCATCTTCTACAGACATCAATATATTCGGCTGGAAGCCGACAGAACCCTTGATTATGATCTTTTTATTGATTCCACGCGCTTTCTTAACCTTAATGCTTGTATATTTATTAGCAGCAAGCTGTACCATGGAAACCGTATCATTATAATCCGTCTCATATTCTTTCTTATACAGTCTGGCATTCAGGCTCTGATTATATTGAACAATTTCATTCATGACACGCTCATCGATTGAACGCACAACATACGGCTGCGGCCTTGATGTATAATAGCCCTGAATCAGATCAACGCCCAGCTTAATAACCTCCCTCAGCTCCTGCGTCAATTCAATTCCCTCTGCCAACGTCAGAATATCATTATCATGCGCAAATTCTATAATATCCTTTACAAAATGCTGTTTCTGGATATCTTTGTGTATATCTGTCATGAGCATACGATCGATTTTTACAAACCGAGGCATATACCGAAGCAGATTATTTACATTGGAATAACCAGAACCGTAATCATCAATAGCAGTCTCAATATTCATCTTTGCAAAGGAGTTCTTCAGCTCCTTTAACTGATCATCCCCCATCTCTGTTTCTTCTGTAAATTCAACAACAAGCTCTCCTGCGTGCTGTTCCATAATCTCTGTTAATTTCTTCTTATCCTTACCTGTCAGCTGATACCCCGGAATACTGTTAATAAATACTTTCTTACCCTCAAAATCCTGATAGTGTTCCTCTATGTAATCAACTACATTAAAAAATGTCGCTTTTTCTATATCATATAAACGATTCAGACGATCTGCACTTTCCAACATATCAAGCGGCGAAATCCTACGCTCTGTGTCCGCACGCATCAGGGCCTCATATGCATAAACATCTCCTGTTCTGGCATTGATAATTGGTTGGAAATGATAAACAAACCGGTTATTATCCAGAATAAATTCCATCAGATGGTCATCCGCTTTCTGTTTATCCGTCAGAACACCTGCCCTTTCCTCTTTTCCCTGCTCTATGGCTTTCTTATTATTCTTCACATTGATAGTTTCATTGATCAGATGATCCAGGGCTTCCGAACCGGAGATCATATCGCAGCGGATACCCGTGCAGATTTCAAGCTCATATGCCTCTTTACGCAATTCATTATACTGTTTTATCTTATCCGACAGACGTTTGATAAACGCCTCTCCACATGTTTCATCGGATGCTTCAACCGGGAACGCAACAACAAATTCATCATTACTGATACGGGCACATATAGCATCATCATCCTGACTTTCCGATATCAACTGTGCCAATTTCAAAATAGCAGCATCCCCTGCTTTTCTTCCATAGCCTGCATTGATATCCTTTAATTTATTAATATCAATCGCGATCACTGCTATTGATTTACCATCAAATGTCGCATTCTCGCAAAGTTCATTTCCCTTCTGTAAGAAGCCCTTATAATTATACAAACCGGTCATTGCATCACGAATCTGTGTTGCTTCCATCTGGCGCAGCAACTCCCGCAGACCATTCTGACGATAAAATGCTTCCATACTCTGCATAATACTCTTTAACCAGTTTCTGTAAACCTCTGTAAACTGTGCTTCTATATCTGTAAAACCAATAACCGCATAACCAAAGCTTCGGTTATCAAAATACAATGGTGTAAAGAAAAATGTCTCCGGATATTCTCTTTGCTCAGATAGTTCCGGTATCATCTCTTTCATTTCAAATATATCATCAAAGCTGATACGATTGTCTGTGTGTTCACTCGGTCCACATTTTATGATACGATATATCTTATCCGTATAGCCGTTAGAGCGCAGTGCATCCTCACTGGTCATAACCTCCGATGAATTCCAGTAATCATTCATGCATATACTAAGCGAATGGAATGGCCGCACCTGATATACATGCTGAAATATCGTATTGAAAAAACCTCTGTGATCCCGTTCAGATAACAAATCCTCCATAAACTTGTTATAATAAGAAGAGTATCCCGTCTTCGCATGATCCGTATTCCAGAAATTCTCTTTTTCATCAAAATGTTTTTCCGACTGTATTTTTCCTTCGCATCCGCAGCTTGTCCCCTGAAAGATCACAGATTCTGATTCAAATTCCGGTATCGGTTCTTTCTCAAAGGATGCATGGATATACTTCGCACAATATCTGCCGCATTCTCTGGCCGGAATATCAGCGGATGTTAACTTGCATTTCAGGTTTTTCCCTTCTTCGGTAGAATCGTAACCGATCACTGCTACCTGCTCCGGTACATGAATATGATTACTGAATAATTCCGCCGCTACCCCGATCGCCATACAGTCATTTGCACATGCGATCGCCTCCGGAAGTTTCTCTCTGGAATCCAATATCAGCTTCACAACCTCTTTGCCGGAATCATACCAGTAATTGCCATAATAAATATTATTCGGATCAACCGGAATTCCATGCTCCGTCAGACTGTCTCTATATGCCTGTTCTCTCTGTATGGAATGAACATGATTCTTCCACCCATCTAAAAACATAATATCGGAATAATGATGAACCTCGATCAAATGATCGATCAATTTCTTATATGGTTTATAATGATTTATCTTTACAGTCGGGAAATAACGACTGTCCTTATCTACGAAAAGAACAACTCCTGAGAATACCTCGTGAATTTTGTCTTCTAACCAGGTTGCTATATCGGTTGCCTGAATGGTATCCGGAAGAACAATGATCGCATCAAATGCATCCCATTGAATCAGATTATAAATATTCGAATCCCCAATCTGTCTATACAGCGTATCCTGAAATCTTAAGTACATGGAAAATACACATATATCATATCCATAGACATATGCCTCCTCCATTAATCCTTTCATAAACAGACTCTGTGAATTCTCTTCTGCCTGTGCGATAATAACTCCAATTCTTCTGCGCTCCATATATACTCCCCTCTAAAATACAAAATCCTTTTTCAGTTTAGCATAATTAAGCAGAAAAGTATATAAAAATGACTAAAAAAAGTTTACACCGCGTTATTTTCTGTGCATTTTATACAATTTCGACATAGTATCACATAAAAAAATATTATTTGTCATATTATAAATAACAGTCCTGTAAAGAAAAACAGGACTGTTCTGTACTTGTTCATATTCTGTTTTTATATCTTATATACTGCACTAAGATACCTGTTCAAACTGTGAATTATATAGCTCTGCATAAAATCCGTTCTGTGCCATCAGTTCCTCATGGTTACCCTGTTCAATGATATCGCCATCCTTCATGACCAGAATGATATCTGCATTTTTGATCGTCGATAACCGGTGCGCAATAACAAAGCTTGTTCTGCCCTTCATCAGATTATCCATTGCACGCTGAATGCTGTGTTCTGTTCTGGTATCAACGGAAGAGGTCGCTTCATCCAGGATCAGAACCGGATTATTTGCAAGGATTGCTCTTGCAATCGTAAGAAGCTGTTTCTGTCCCTGTGAAATATTCGTCACTTCTTCATTTAACTCCATCTGATAACCACCCGGAAGTGCCGAGATAAATCGATGTGCATGAGCTGCCTTTGCTGCCGCAATTACTTCCTCATCCGTCGCATCCAGTCTTCCATAACGAATATTCTCCATGATCGTCCCCTTAAACAGCCATGTTTCCTGAAGAACCATACCGAGAGCATCACGAAGCTCTCTTCGATTATATTCTTTAACATTGTGACCATCTAACAGGATGGCTCCTTCATTTACATCATAGAACCGCATCAGCAGCTTAACCATAGTGGTCTTACCTGCTCCGGTCGGACCAACGATCGCTACCTGTTTGCCCGGATCAACATGAACACTGAAATCATGAATAATGATCTTCTCAGGATCGTATCCGAACTTTACATGACGGAAATCTACTTCACCCTTTATATCCTCGACAGAAGCAGGATGCTCAACAACCTGAACCTCCTCTTCTTCCTCTAACAGTTCAAATACACGTTCCGCCGCTGCTGCCATCTGCTGCATCATATTTGTAACCTGTGCTACCTGCTGGATCGGCTGTGTAAAATTCTTTACATACTGGATAAATGCCTGAATATCACCGATCGTGATCGTGCCACGAATGGCAAGCGCCGCACCCGAAATAGCTACGCCTACATATCCGAGGTTGCCGACAAACATCATAACCGGCTGCATCAGACCGGAAAAGAACTGGGCTTTCCATGCGGATTTGTATAAGACTTCATTTGTCTCATGAAATTCCTTTAAGGTTGTTTCCTCTTTGTTAAATGCTTTGATTACCGTATGCCCGCCATAAACTTCTTCAACCTGTCCATTGATATGTCCGACATACTCCTGCTGCTGTTTGAAGAAACGCTGTGACTTCTTAATGATAATACCCATTAATGCCACACTGATCGGCAGGATAATAATTGCGATCATCGTCATAAGCGGGCTGATCGTAAGCATCATGATAAATACACCGATAACAGTCGATACCGAAGTAATAAGCTGTGTGATACTCTGATTTAATCCGTTTCCCATCGTATCAATATCATTTGTAATACGAGATAATACCTCACCATAGGTTCTGGATTCAAAATACTTAAGTGGCATACGGTTGATCTTCTCAGATACATCCTTACGCATCTTATAACATAACTTCTGGGTCACACCTGTCATGATGATACCCTGTGTAAAGTTAAATAATACACTTAACAGATACAGTCCCAGACAGAACAGGAGAATCTTACCGATATAGGTGAAATCGATTCCGCCGATTCCATTTATCTTCCGCATAATGCCTTCTGATAACGCTGTCGTTGCCTTACCAAGTACCTTCGGGCAGACAACATTGAATACTGTACTGAACACCGCAATGACCATGACCACGATCACTGCCGGCAGATATTTTCTTGAATAACGAACCAGCTTCGATATGGTTCCTTTAAAATCCTTTGCTTTCTCGCCGCCTCCCATTCCAGGAGGTCCCATATGTCGTCCACCACGTCTTGGTCTGTTTTCTTCCATGTCTGTTGCCTTCCTTTCCTGAGTTCTTACGCTATGCTCGCCGCAATCTCTTTTTCAGATAACTGCGAACGGGCGATCTGTTCATATACCGGACAATTCTCCATCAGTTCTTTGTGTGTACCCTTGCCTACGATCTTTCCCTCATCCAGTACCAGTATCTGGTCTGCATGCAAGATCGTGCTGACACGCTGGGCAACGATAAATACCGTACTGTCTGTCATGTCTTCACGAAGTGCTTTTCTGACTGCTACATCCGTCTTGAAATCAAGAGCGGAGAAGCTGTCATCAAATATATAGATCTTTGCATTCCGGGCTACTGCTCTGGCAATCGCCAGTCTCTGCTTCTGACCGCCGGAAACATTTGTACCACCCTGCGAAATGCTGCTGTCATACTGTTTATCCTTTTCCTCGATGAAATCTGTTGCCTGTGCGATCGCTGCCGCTTTCTTCATCTGTTCATCGCTTGCATCCTCTGCACCAAACCGGATATTAGATGCGATCGTGCCGGAGAACAGCACACCCTTCTGCGGCACATAACCGATATTCTCCCGAAGACTCTCAATTGATACATCCCGGATATCCGTTCCGTCGATCGTGATCTTACCACCTGTGACATCATAGAATCTTGGCATAAGCTGCACCAGGGAAGATTTACCACAGCCGGTACTTCCTATGATCGCTGTCGTCTCGCCCGGTCTTGCTTCAAAATCAAGATCTGTCAGAACATCTTCATCCGCTCCCGGATATGCGAAGCTTACATGTTCGTAACGGACAACACCCTTTACAGCTTCTAACTTCTTACAATCCGGCTTGTCACAGATCGTACTCTCTGTATCAATAACTTCCTTGATTCGGTCTGCTGCCACGCCTGCCCTTGGAAGCATAACGGATAACATACCGATCATTAAGAAGGACATAATGATCATCATCGTATAAGTAATAAACGCTGTCATGGATCCAACCTGAAGCTCACCCGAATCGATTCTGTGAGCCGCAACCCACTCGATCAGGATCGTAACCGCATACATAATAAACATCAGAACCGGCATCATAAATGTCATTACACGGTTTACAAATAATGATGTCTTTGTCAGATCCTTATTCGCCTTATCAAAACGTTCTTCTTCGAACTTCTCTCTGCCAAATGCCCGGATAACCGGAATACCGGTCAGGATCTCTCTGGACACAAGATTAACACGGTCAACCAGATCCTGCATGATCTTGAACTTTGGAAGTGCAATCGCCATTAACACTCCGAGAACAACCAGGATGCCTGCTACCGCAACTACGATCACCCATCCCATGCTGGCGCCGCTCTCTACAACCTTTATGATACCGCCAACTGCCAGAACCGGTGCATATAAAACCATACGGAGCAGCATAACCGTAACCATCTGGATCTGTTGAACGTCATTTGTCGAACGCGTGATCAGGGATGCAGTCGAGAACCGGTTGATCTCTGCATCCGAGAATGAAATAACCCGTTTGAAAATGCTTTCTCGCAGATCACAGCCCACACCTGCAGCTACTCTTGCGGCTACCAGACCGGTAAGTATCGCCGATGCAACCATTAACAATGTCATAAGAATCATCTCTACACCGACACGTTTCAGATAGGACATCTGGATATCCTTATAATTATAATCCATACTGTCATAACAGGTTCTTGTACAGGTAATGGCAGATGACATCATCATATCATCCCCCATACTGTCACGCATGGAATCGATCATCTGCTTCATCTGCGTTCCCATCTGACTCCACATCTCAGGCGGCAGCTCGTCCAATGTCATACCGCTTGCTGCAAGCATCTGCTTTAACTGATTATCTTCATCCGAATCCACCATCGTATATGGATAATAATACATCATCATCGGCTCCATACACGCCTGATCGATCTCATCTATATGATCCTTGCCGTCATCTGTCATATGGTATATGCCATCATCCGACTGCTCATAATACTTTTCCCACACCGTCACATCATCTTCATCCATAAACCCTTTAATAATGGTATACGCTTTTTCCGGAATCTGCAACGGACTACAATGATCAATGCCGTAATTCTGGATACCGGTATCGATCAGCTTCGACGTATAATCCGGCAATGCCAGATCACAATATGCCTGAACGATCAATAACAGAACAATGATCAGAACCGATTTCCAATATGGCTTCAAATTCTTAATTATCTGCATAGTTTCACCTCTCTATAATTTTCGCATGTAGAGGTATTCTATCACTACCTATATAAAAGTCAATTAAATTCCCATAAAAAATGAATGAAAAAAGACCCGCCTGCCAACTTGGACAGACGAGTCTCCTTGTATATTTAATACATTATATATTGGGGCTTTATTTTACTGTAATCTTCAGTTTCTTACGGGCACCATTCTGAGCAAGTGCATATACATAACATGTACCTTTCTTCTTACCCTTGATTCTGCCTCCCTGTGAAACAGTTGCGATCTTGCTATTTGTTGAGATCCAACGAACCTTCTCACAGTGAACTTTCAGTTTCTTATTCTTAGCCATCTTGACTGTTGCATCAAGATAAACGGATTTGCGCTTTTTAACTGTAACCTTTGAAACCGTCTTACCCTTTGTGTTCTTTACAGTAACACCGATCGGGTTGTTGTACTTGTATTTCTTTGTTGCAGTTATTGTATGTAACTGGAAGGACTTGCCGATCATTCTCTTTTCTATCTTTCCAGTCTTGGAATTTCTTACATTCTTATAAGCAATAACCTTAAATTTATAGAATGTATTCTTCTTGAACTTCTTACCGCCTGCAAGCTTTGTAAGTGTATAGCTAATGTTCTTCTTACCCTTTAACTTACTTGCAGAAACAGTCTTGATCTTCTTATATTTGTAAATCTTATTCTTCTTATTGCAATAGTTACCGTAGATGATGTATCCATCAGCCTCTTTCAGACGTTCCCAACGTAAGGTCACCTTGCTTGTTGTAGCAGAAGCTCTGCCTGTAAGCTGTCCCTTGGTATACTTGTCTACCTTATCGCTTGAAACCCACTTATCGGCTTCTTTTGTACCTGGCTTTGGTCCCGGCTGTGTTACTTCTTCTTTCCTAACGGTTACTTTTCCATCTGAAAGACGGATTACAACAAACTGTACTGCATCACTGTCTTCCATACCATTCTTAACTGCGATTGCTGTGATCGTAGTTGCAGAATCCTTTTTAATTGTGAATGGCTTTGTATACTTTGTACCATACTTGGTTGTTGGGTAACTTCCATTTGTTGTATAGTAGATCGTTGCACCTGCTGTCTTTGTTGCAAGGGTAAATGTATTGTTATCCTTAGAACGTGTTCCTGTTGGTGCTGCAACCTGTCCCTTAACAGGATTTACAGGTGTAGACGGAATCAGTTTGCTTACTTCTGCCGATACCACATCACTGTTTAACTTACCCGGAAGAGTTGCAATTGCCTTAATTGTCTTACCGGCAACAGAAGCCGCATCAATCGGTCCTGTATACTTCTTGCCATTCTTCTTGCTTGGTGTGCTTCCATCTGTTGTGTAGTAGATCGTTGCACCCTTTACTGCTGAAACAGTAATTGTCTTTTTGTCACTGCTTGCTGCGATCGTTGGCTTCTGGGTCTTCAGATCTGCTACCTTGACAGTTGCAATATCACTGTCCTTCATGTTATCTTTTACACCAATAACCTTGATCGTATCAATCGTCTTTCCATTCTTATCTGTTGCAGGAATTGGGCCTGTATATTTGGTTCCGTTCTTCTTGCTTGGTGTTGATCCATCTGTTGTGTAGTAAATATCTGCATCCTTCGGATCTGCTGTGATGATCAGTGATGTACCATCATCGGAAGCCTTAACGGATGGCTTTCCAACCTGAGCTTCATCCCCTCCAAATGGTTTGCCAGGCTCCAATGATTCTACCGCATATTCCCGAACATCACTGTCTTTCATGTTAGCCTTAACACCAACCGCCTTTACTGTTTTAATCTGCTTACCATCTGCTCCTAGTACAGAAAATGGTCCTATATATTTCTTACCGTGTGTCTTGCTTGGAGTTGTTCCGTCTGTTGTATAATAGATATCTGCACCCTCTGTAGTTGTAGAAAGGATTACTGCACTCTTATCATCTGTCAGTTTTGCAGTTGGCTTATCAACCTGTTTGATTACGATCACTGGTGGATCCAGCTGCTCCTTCACTGTGAAGTACGCAATATAGCTGTCCTTCATTCCAGATTTTACAGCGATCATGGTAATCTTCTTTCCTACATTATCCTTAACTGACAATGCTCCTGTATACTTGGTTCCATTCTTGCTGCCTGGATCACTTCCATCTGTTGTGTAATAAATGGTTGCACCTGCTGTCTTTGTAGCAAGAGTAAATGTCTTCTTGTCCGATGACACTGTTACGGTCGGTGTTTCTACACGTTTCAGATTTTCATCGGATGTATTAACAGGCTTTGAAACAGATGTCGGCTCACTTGCATAATTTGTGTATAAACCTTCATCAATACCCACCGTTGTAAGATCATCCACATTGATTTCTTCTGCAACAATATAAACTTTATATTTGTCAAAAATATTTTCTGTTGTTATTCCAGCCTTGCCAATCTTGTTAACAACTGCTGCAAGATCAAGTTTTGTTGTGCCTGACAATGTAGCTGCTGCTACATCCTCCAGCTTTCCATATGCCAAGATATTTGCATTCTTTGCATTATAATTCTTATCTGTTACAAGATATGAAAGCTGATTTACACTCTTCTTATTGGTTCCACTGATCTTATACGGAATTGTAACCACATTACCAGACATGGAAGGAGTCTCTGTAACTGCTGTTGTCATTCCATCATCTAAAAGTGTCAGCTTATATTCTGCACCATAAGTTCCAGCCTTGCCTGCTACAAGATTCGTAAACAGAACTGCATCCTTGTTGATGTTCATAGCTGGTGATGTTCTACATTGAAAATCGTATACATTGTCCAATTGTCCATCTGATGTAACATAACTTCCCACTATATGATAATTAATCGGAGTATAAGTACTTCTTAAATTATAACCGGTTCCCTTTACTCTCTGCATAGAAGCCTGGATCGTATCCGGATATCCATAGCTGGTATTCGTAGTCTCTCCCACACTCAATGCAAAAACCTTGGTATCCTTCAACTGTGTTTTATCCTCATATGATAATTTACCGGCAAGTCCTGCACCATCTGTTGCAGATACGCCTGTCTTTGTACTGGATGCAATTGTGCTCTTTTCTACCGATGTAAATGTCTCCAGGAAACCGATACTGTCATCATTCATCCATTCATTCTTAAATACATTATTATTTGTATCTTCACTATTATATTTGTGGTTAATGGTTGAATCATATTCAAGCAGATAACTGTTGCCAGTATTAAAATCCGCTCCGGAATCTGTATCAAGTACACGGAACTTTAATGGTTCGCCCTTATAAGAACCAAACCAGACATAATTTCCTTTCCATTTTTCTGTTGGATTTGGCTTTGGATCCGGATCAATGATCGGACCGTCTGGATCTACATCTGGTTCATTTTCCGCTTTTGGAATAGATACCTGAACAGGCTTACTTGCATAATCTGTAAACAGGCTCTCATCAATATCAGATGTCGATGCTATATCCTTTCTTATTGTTTCAACAACCAGATAAATTTTATAATTGTTTACTAAACGATCAACGGTACAGCTATTTCCAATCTTCGCTGCTATAGATGCAAGATTTAATCTTACATCTCCTGCCATAGATGCTGTTGCTGCTTTTCCATATGCAAGCACTTTTACACCTGATGCGTTATATGCTTTGTCTGTTACCAGATATGATATCTGATTTCCCGCTTCTCCTGCCACGGAATATGGCACTGTTACAACATTACCGGTTCGATCAACAGAACCTCCTACAGAAAGCTCCATTGACGAATCCAGTATTGTAAACTTATATGCTGCTCCATATTGACCGGCTGTACCGGATACCAGTGATGTAAATAATACATTATTTTTATTCAAGTTAAACGCCGGTGTAGATGCCAGTGGTCCCTGGAAGCAAAGTTCAACACCATCTTTTACCTGAACACCCATTGCACCTGAGCGTCCGGAATTCTTAGCAGTAGATCTTATAAAATATCCATACAGTGTTTTATTCACATTCTGTTCTCTCTGCTTTGCCTTGTTCGCTGTATCAGGATATCCATAATGTGTATTTCTGTATTCGGAAGCATCAAGCGCAAACACCTTGTCCTTATTTAACGGTGTATATATATATTCAGAACCGCCTGCAGCAAAATTTAAGCCGCCATCACTGCTGTTTTTTGATGCTTTTGTACTTGCCAGGATTCCATTCAATTCAACTGAAGAAAATTCATTTAAAAAATAAGGCATCTCTTTATTTGTAATGGAACAGGTCATTTTTTTATAACCGGTTTCATTCATCCATTTAACTAATGAACTGTCAGCATAGGAATACTGCTCTGTAGATGTCGTCTTACCTGCAAAAGTATAGGAGTATACCTGCGGTCCGACCACTTTATCTGTCTGAAGCAGCATACTGGAAGCACCAGTAGAAAATGAATACCGGCTTTCTGTATCTAATACACGATACTTGATCGGTTCCCCATCATACTTACCATAGTACACATAACTTCCCTTCCAGGAAGCTGTTGTACTCAACTTGTCACCATTATGAGATCCATATGGATTTCCAATTCCAGCTATACCAAGACCTGTAATCGTTTTTTCGGTTTCAGTTGTCGCAGCGTCAACTTTTGAAAGTGGGCTTATGACCGGCAATAAACTAATCGCCATTGCCGCACTTAGCGCCAATGCTGTTCCACGTTTGAAAAAATCCTTTTTCATAGTTTACCTCCATTCTTCATTCTGAACTGTTCCTTCCTTTTTTTACAGTTCATTTTCCGGATACCATCCCTTATGGCATCCTTTTTCTTTGTTATTTATTTTGTGACATTTCACAATATAGAAGTATATATTGTCGTATATTAAATATCAAGATTAAAAGCAATTTTCATGGCATTTTCGTATAAATGTACATAAAACATACGCATTTTATTGTTTTTAAGGGCATTTTTGTACCATATGGCTAATTACAAACTTAATATTTATGTAAATTTCCGTCTTTATCCGACTTAATAATTAACCTGAAAACGGAAACCGGATATTTTCAAATGGCATATGTCGTATAACTAATATCATATGTAATATTACGTCTAATTTATATTTTATAAAAATTTACATAAAATACATAGTTGAGGTGATTATATGAGCAAACACGCTGAAGCGACTCATAATGATAAACGATATATAGAACTGGGGTATAATATTTCGTATTATCGCAAACATAAGGGCTATACCCAGGAACAGCTTGCAGAAAAACTGGACATTTCAAGACAACATCTGGGCGCCGTCGAAGCCCCTAACATCGTCCGATCCATTTCGCTGGATCTGCTGTTTAATATTGCAGATGCGCTTGAGGTAGACGTTCGTGAGCTTCTGGATTTTCATGGAAATGCCTAAAAAAAGATATGACGCAAATCCCACCAGAGGAATTTACGCCATATCTTTTTTCTTTCTTTATAGAAACTATTCTAATAATTAGTCTACTTTGATCTCTTTGATCCATCCTTCCGGAGCTTCGATCCTACACATCTGGATACCTGTTAATGTATCATAGAGCTTCTGGATAACCGGTCCCATCTTCTCCATTCCACTTGGGAAGCAGATCTCTTTGCCATGATCAACAATCTTACCTACTGGTGAGATAACGGCTGCTGTACCACACAGACCACACTCTGCAAAATCTTTTACCTCATCGAAGTATACTTCTCTGTGCTCTACTTTCAGTCCGAGGTACTTCTCAGCAACTACCATAAGTGAACGTCTTGTGATTGATGGAAGGATACTGTTTGACTTAGGGGTTACAACTGTTCCATCCTTTGTTACGAAGATGAAGTTTGCTCCACCTGTCTCTTCTACCTTTGTTCTGGTTGCTGCATCTAAGTACATGTTCTCATCATAACCTTCCTGATGAGCTGTAACAATTGCATGAAGGCTCATTGCATAGTTCAAACCAGCCTTGATATGACCCGTTCCATGAGGTGCTGCACGGTCAAAATCTGAAACCTTGATCGTAATTGGCTTTGCACCGCCCTTAAAATAAGGACCTACTGGTGTACAGAACATTCTGAACTGATACTCATCTGCCGGCTTAACACCGATTACAGGATTTGAACCAAACATATATGGTCTGATGTAAAGAGTTGCACCTGAACCATAAGGTGGAACATAAGCAGCATTTGCTCTTACTGTCTCTTCTACTGCCTTTACAAATCTATCTTCCGGGAATGCAGGCATCTCAAGTCTCTTTGCTGAATCTGCCATTCTGCTTGCGTTCAGATCAGGACGGAAACATACGATTCTGCCATCTTCTGTTGTATATGCCTTTAATCCTTCAAATACTGTCTGGGCATACTGAAGAACACCTGCGCACTCACTTAATACAACGTTCGCATCATCTGTTAATGTTCCTTCATCCCATGCACCATTCTTATAATTTGATACATATCTTTTATCCGTTTTGATATAACCAAAACCGATACTTGACCAGTCAATATTTTTCTTCTCCATAACTATTCATCCTTTCAGTTTCTATTTCGTAAAAAAAATAATATTCATAGCTTCTGTTATAGCACATTCTTTTCTCAATTTCTATAGTATTGATAATTTTTTTACTGTTCAAATATATATTTTACCATATCTGATATGGCATTACTGTCCTTATGCTTTAAGGTTCTCTTTGCAAGCTGTACGCGGTCCGTGATGATATTATCCACACCAATTGCCATCATGCGACGCATCTCGCTGCTGGTATTTACCGTCCATGCGCAGACCATAATACCTTTTTTATGTGCTCCGGTTACCACCTGTCTGGTCAGATATCTGGCATCAATGCTTAACACATCCATTGCTTCATAATTTGTCCGGTTACTGTAACCAAAGCTGTATATATATCCTGTCACAATATCCGGATCATCCTTCTTGATCCGCACAAGGGACCGCTGCTTAAAAGATGTAACAATGCATTGTTCTTCCATGTTATTCTCTTTGAGCACCTGAGCAACCTTTGCTTCCAGTTCTCCGTCATTCCGGACCGTTTTCAGTTCTATGTTCATCATGACCTTGCCTTTACAGGTATCGATTGCTTCCTGTAAGGTCGGAATCTTTGTTCCGGCATATTCATCTGAAAATTCTGCTCCGGCATCCAATTGCTGCAGCTCCTCATAAGTAGTATCACATACCAGCTTATCAACGCCTGTCGTCCGCTCGGTTGATGGGTCATGCATCAGCACAAGTTCCCCATCTGAAGTCAGCCGGACATCCATCTCCACATAATCTGCCCCTTCTTCGATTGCCTTTTCAAACGCAGGGATCGTATTCTCCGGAGCTTCACTGCTGGAACCTCTGTGTGCGGTGATCAACGTTGCTCCAAGGGAAGCGTATGTCGGTGTCGTACCTGCAGACAAAAATCTGACATTCAGATATATTGCCAATACACAGGCAACAGCAACCATACTGACCAGTACATAATGGGTCTGCTTGTTAAGATCAGCATTATCTACATAATACATAAGCATCTTTGGTCGTGCGAGCTGTAATGCTGCAGAAATGTTGAACATACCACAGATAAAAAGCAGCAACCCTCCGACAACGATGTTTATACGATTATACACTTCATAAAACAGTATCAGAACATTGTCGCCATCAGATTTCGCCTTGATAACAAGAACACTTACCAGAATAAATACTGCATATAATACCGCACAGAATAAAGCAATAAACAATTCCCATAACATCTGGAACATAAAATGATGAAATCTTTCCCGCCGTGTCAGCCGGGTCTGCTCTTTTGCTTTCGATGCATCGACATTTCCAAGGATCAGCAACCGGATATATGGAATCTTTACGGACATAACCCAGATACAGATCAGATAGATCACTGCAAATCCGATCCAAAATGCTTTCTTTCCGGTTCCCCGAATACACAATTTCAACAGGTATTTTGTGACCGTATTATTATTTAACGCCATCAGGAACGGTGGCATGTATACTGCAAACGCAAATGGAAGCATGTAGAAAATACGCACAATTTTCCTTTTCCCAAAGAAACGGAAGAAATGCTTCTCGACCTGTACCAGATATTCAATCAAGCCATGTCTGCTGTGCCGGAGTGATGCATCAAACAATACAATATACATCGTAAGGTTCAACAACATAAACACCATGAGCAGCACAATAAGAAGCAATATATAAATAATAGATCCCGGCTTGATCAGGACATCCAGAAAGTTCTCTTTCGTGATCGAACTGTATCCGGACAATTTGATTGCCAGATAGAATCCACGAAATACAACCGGAACCAGAATAAACGACGAAACCAGTAGAAAAGCAAGCTGACATAGTACCACCTTTATTTTATTATGTGCCAGAAAATATCTGATCCGGAGCATATATTCCGCTTTCATATCTGTCTGCCTCCTGGTTGTCTGTTTCATTTCATAGCTTATATTATAGGCACAACCGAAGCTATCTGCAAGTCTTCTCTGCCACAATAATCTGACAACCGAACACATCCGGCTTCTGACGATATATAAAAACCGGGGAAATGTTCTACACAATTAATCGTACTTACCGTAACGCACTATACAAAAAGGCACCCACAATAAATTTTAATATCTCAGAATATTATTTGCGCTATAATATGACATTCGCAAGGATTTCGTTATGAGCTGCATATTGTCAGTAAATACGGGTGCCTGTCTGAGTCCGAAGGACGAGTTGGCACAGGAGCATTTACGAAACAGACATATGCAGCGAATAGAAATCCCCGTGAGTCATTTATAGTGTAAATAATATTCAAGATATAAAATTTATCGTGGATGCCGCCACATTCGTTTAGAAGCCGGTGTTTCGGTTATCGGTGATACGCTTTGCCTTGCCCTCGGAACGAGCAATAGACTTCGGCGGAAGCAGTTCTACCTTGGCACTGATCAGCAGAGTCTGCTTGATCTGTGTCTTGATATATGCAGCCAGCTTCTCAAGCTTATCCGCATCGTTTATATCAACATCATCCTTTAATTCCACCTGAACAGTAAGCTTATCCTGTGAATTCACACGATCAACTACCAGCATATAATGTGCAGATGCTTCTTTCACACCCATCAGTACAGCTTCAATCTGACTTGGGAATACATTGACGCCACGAACAACAAGCATATCATCGGTACGTCCTGTGATACGGCTCATCTTAACTGTTGTTCTTCCACAAGCACATGTTCCGTGATGTAAAGTACAGATATCATGTGTTCTGTAACGGATCATAGGCGCACCTGTCTTGGTCAGTGTAGTAAATACCAGTTCACCCGGTGTATCATCCGGAAGCGGTTCTTCTGTTACCGGATCGATGATCTCTGCAAGCACATGATCTTCATTGATATGCATACCATGCTTTTCCATGCATTCAAATGCAACACCGGGACCACCGATCTCCGTAAGTCCATAGATATCGAGTGCATCAAAATCAAGCAGATCTTCCAGATGCTGTCTCATTTCCTCTGTCCATGGCTCTGCACCAAAACAACCGGATTTCAGTTTTAATTCTTCCGGCTTGATTCCCATTTCATGGATGGTTTCTGCCAGATATGTTGCATAAGATGGTGTACAGCAAAGCATCGTAGCACCAAGCTCTTTCATCATTATAATCTGTCTCTGTGTATTACCGGATGACATTGGAATTACTGTAGCCCCAATCTCTGTTGCACCCTGATGTGCCCCCAGTCCGCCAGTAAATAAACCATAACCATAAGCAATCTGAATGATATCATCCTTTGTACCGCCTGCAGCAGTCAGTGCTCTGGCAACCATCTCTGTCCATACCTTAATATCATTTTCCGTATATCCTGATACGATCGGCTTTCCGGTTGTTCCTGAAGAACCCTGAATACGTACAATATCTTTAAGATCTGCAGCAAATAGTCCATATGGGAAATTATCTCTCAAATCGGTTTTCTGCGTAAATGGAAGCTTTACGATATCTTCAATTCCATTAATATCTTCCGGTTTTACTCCGGCTTCATCCATTCTCTTTCTGTAAGCCGGAACATTATTATATTCCAACTCTACGGTAGCTCTCAGTCTCTCTCCCTGAAGCTTTTTTCTTTCATCAAAATCCATACATTCCATTGCATCGTTATAGATGTAATGAATCTTCTTCTGTCTCATATGTGACTATCCTCCATGTCTGATCTTGGCTTTACTTTTTCGCTTTTATGTTTTTCCACACTAAAGCGTTTACCCATAAAAATTTTAGCTGAGCAGCCTGTATATGTCAAGGAAGTTTTTACCTTCCCTTAAAGATTTTCCATATAGTGCAAAACGACCACCACACAGGCGCGTCCTGCATGATGGTCGTTCTGTCAATATATTGGTATATAAGATTTACGCAAATCTTGTTGTGTTAATCTTTACACCAGGACCCATTGTTGAAGCAATTACAACGCTCTTAAGGTACTGTCCCTTAGCAGCTGATGGCTTTGCTTTTACAATAGCATCCATTAAGGTCTGGAAGTTTTCGTCTAACTGTTCCTCTGTAAAGGAAGCTTTTCCCACTGGCACATGGATAATATTGGCTTTATCAAGTCTGTACTCTATCTTACCAGCTTTGATATCATTAACTGCTTTTGTTACGTCCATTGTAACTGTACCAGCCTTAGGGTTTGGCATTAAGCCCTTAGGTCCAAGTACACGACCAAGACGTCCAACAACACCCATCATATCAGGTGTAGCTACAACAACATCGAAATCTAACCATCCGTCTTTCTGGATCTTTGGAACTAATTCCTCACCACCTGCGTAATCAGCACCGGCAGCAAGAGCTTCGTCTACCTTATCTCCCTTAGCGAATACGAGAACCTTAACTGTCTTACCTGTTCCATGAGGTAATACAACTGCACCACGTACCTGCTGATCTGCATGACGTCCATCAACGCCCAGTCTTAAGTGAGCTTCGATTGTCTCATCAAATTTAGCTGTAGCCATCTTCTTTACCAAAGCAACTGCCTCTTCGAATTCGTAAACGGCTGTTTTGTCATAGAGCTTGCTTGCATCTATATATTTCTTACTCTTCTTCATTATAAACCTCCTGTGGTCTTATCGGGAGCGACCCTCCCACCAAAATGTTTTTATTCTTAATTACTCTTCAACTGTAACGCCCATTGAACGAGCTGTTCCAGCGATCATGCTCATAGCAGTTTCAAGGCTTGCAGCATTTAAATCTTTCATCTTAAGTTCGGCAATTTCCTGAACCTTAGCCTTTGAGATAGTTGCAACCTTTGTCTTCTTTGAGTTAGCTGAACCGGATTTGATATTACAAGCCTTCTTGATCAGAAGTGCTGCAGGAGGAGTCTTAGTGATAAAGCTAAAGCTCTTATCCTGATAAACTGTAATAACAACAGGAATGATCATATCTCCTTCGTTAGCAGTTCTAGCATTGAATTCTTTTGTAAATGCAACGATATTAACACCATGCTGACCAAGAGCCGGTCCAACAGGTGGTGCAGGTGTTGCCTTTCCTGCAGGAATCTGTAATTTGATATATCCTTCTACTTTCTTCGCCATCTTAGCGCACCTCCAAAAATATTGTGGTAATAACGGGGGATACCCTTCCACTCACTCTTACAATTTCTTGATATCAGCGAATGCAATCTCTACAGATGTTGCACGGCCAAATATTTCTACATCGATGGTAATGGTCTGTTTACTTGGGTTAATTGCCTTAATACTACCCACGGTACCTTCCCAGGCACCTGCTGTAACCTCAACCATATCGCCTACTTCCGCATCGATCACGATTGTCTCCTTGTTGATTCCAAGGTACTTCATCTCATCATCTGATAACGGAACCGGTTTTGATCCCGGTCCTACGAATCCTGTAACACCTCTTGTATTACGAACTACATACCATGTAGCATCGTTCATAATCATATTGAGCAGGACATAGCCGGGAAACAGTTTTCTGGTAACAGCTTTCTGTACACCGTTCTTAACCTCAATGGATTCTTCTACGGGTACAGATACTTCTAATATCTGGTCCTGTAATTTTCTGTTTTCAATTGTTTTCTCAATATCAGCTTTAACCTTATTTTCATAACCTGAGTAGGTATGGACTACATACCATTTTGCGCTTTCTGCATCTGCCATATAATTCACCAACCTTTACTCATTATATTATGAAATTCAAGCCTATTTGTATAAGCCAGTCAACGACTGCAATAATAGCTCCGAGGATTACCGTTGAAACGATTACTACGGCTGACTGCTTAAACAGGGTTGTTCTGTCAAGCCATGTGATTTTCTTGAATTCACCCTTTAGTTCCTGGGTCCAGCTTTTCTTGAGAGCTGTTGATTTTTCTTCACTTTTTGCCATTAAACCAATCCTCCTTCACTGGTCCGGAACTATTTTGTTTCCTTGTGTACTGTATGCTTCTTGCAGAATCTGCAGTACTTCTTTGTTTCCATTCTGTCTGGATGCGTTTTCTTATCCTTTGTCATATTGTAATTACGCTGTTTACAATCCTGACATGCCAATGTTATTTTAACGCGCACTTCCATCTACCTCCATTACTTATTTTAAGGCATAAAAAAAAGACCTCTTTCATCGCACGATTAACAATAACACAAGTATACAGTGCAAGTCAAGAAATCTTTTTCTGTTTTTAGACATATTCTCTATTTTTTAATTTTATAAAGAAATATGCCGCATTTATTGGATTGTCTGTATTTACCCCTTCAGATCCTTTAAGGTATGGAATAATTCCATATCCGATTCTGTCAGTTTTACATTTGTACAGATCTGCTTTCCCTCCGGATCCGTGATCTTTACTTCTATAATATAGTCTTCTTTGATCCCGCTTGCCATCGCAGCCTGTAAAAACATCGGAAACTTCGGATGATTGGATGCAAATTTCTCCCATGCGGATTTTATCTTAAAAATTGATGCCGGATTTACCATATCTATCTCCTTATACGCCTGCAAGTTTTGCAGCTTCTCTCGTCCTGCAGACATATCTCTTATTAAAATATTATTCCATATTTATGATATCAGAATAATGCTGCAATCGCGCCAAGCAGTCCGTAGCTTACAACTCCCACGATCAGTCCTGCAAGTACAACACCACCCATAACGGCAAGTGCACTCTTCTTCCAGTCAAGATCTAAGAAGCTGGCTGCCAGAGTACCCGTCCAGGCTCCTGTACCCGGAAGTGGAACCCCGACAAACAACATCAGTGCGATATAGACTCCGCCGCCTGTTTTCTCAAGCAGCTTCTGTCCGCCTTTTTCGCCCTTCTGAATACACCATGTAAAAAATTTCCCTATATATTTCTTATCTTTTCCCCACATCAGAACCCGTCTGGCGAACCAGTAGATCACCGGAACCGGAAGCATGTTGCCGATCATACAGATGATCAGTGCACGAAATGTCGGTATTCCGAATACCGCTGCATATGGAATCGCACCTCGCAGTTCCACGATCGGAACCATAGATATCAGAAACATGATCAGATATTTTTTAAACATTATTATCTCCTACAATTTCTTTTTTATAGAATGGCTCTGTATTCTCTGTAACCTTTTTTCCAAGTCCGTTATCTGTTCCTGTAAGTGCGATTGGAATACCAAACGCAAGCGGTTTTATCTTTGGAAGAAGGGAATCAAATAAATCTTCTTCATCACCTTCAAAATCAATTGTGATCAGATACTCTTCATCTGAATTTTCTTTTTCCATCATCTGGATATAAGCTGCCTTTACATTTGGACGTTCAGCCAGGAATTTCTTTGCTTCATCCAACATATCAACCGGCATATATTTCGGACTTCTTAAACGGATCTTTGTATTTGCCGGAATTGTATGCTTCTTGATATTCGTATTCTTATGCTCCTCAAGCACACTCTTTCTGCTCTCATCCACTGTCTTTATAAGTGCATCCGGAACCTGCATACCAACTGTGTAGGGATCGATCACGATTCCCTGGATCTGGCCATTGGAATTCAGAACCAGTGGGGCAACCTCTTTATAAGTAAGTGCCATCTTCTCAACTTCTACTTCCTTGATCGCATGCTCGAATTCTTCGTCATTTGTAAAACATGGGAAGAAGTTCTTTCCTGTATTATCTGTGATAACACGGAAATTTACTCTGAATTTTCCATCTCCCATGATCCTTCCCTGATCATCTTTTACCGGTTTTGGATCCAGTGTTGCAGGCAGGATAAATCTCGCCTGTAACAGCTTCTCGATGAAATTCTTCAGATTCTGCTGATTGTTCTCTGCTTTAAATATTTCAATCGCCTCTAACAACGCTTCATTCTTTATCTTATTGCCATTTTCCATGCTTATTTTGCACCTTTCTCCTTTAAACTATCCTTATATTCTTTATATGCAGCTTCTGCTTTCTTACTTTCTTCGCTTCGCTTGGATGCTACCATCTCCGGCATAACATCGACCATTGGTTCCCCAATATACTCTGTCAGCTTCTTAAGGAATTCTCTTCCTCCTTTATAGGTTGCTACCGGAATTGCAACAACTCCCTGCGATGTCATCATTACATACCCTCTTACCACATGATAAAATGGTTTATGCTCATTCGCCTGCTCTCTGATATCTGCAATTGCATAACGCTTCCACCTTCCCGGTATCTTGCAGCAATACAGATATTCCTTATCCAGCTTTGCCGCTGATCCAACAATGCATCTGCACATCATACCGATCAATAATCCCAGAGCAATTGCTGCCAGAAGCAAAATCCTTCCGGTTCCCTTGAATACACTGTCAAATCCCAGAAGTGCTACAACAATAAATAATACGATAGCTGTACCAACAATAAATGCCAGATACCCAACTGTAGTGTATGCCTGATACTGTCCATTCTTATTTTTTTTGCATTTCGAATAATAACTGAACGGTGAATCAATAAGACCAAGGTCAGCTCCACACAACGGACAGTATTTCTGATTCAGTGTCGCATTTGCAGGAATTGACTTCCCACAGTGCGGGCAACGGAAAAACATCTGATTGATAATACCAGACAACAGCAGCATGATAACAAACAGTCCCCATCCGTATATGATCTTTCCAACAAATGTAAATATAAACAGTCCCAGAGTACCGATCATGGGCATAATTACAATACAACCCTTGGCAATTCTTAACTTCATTTCTTCCTCCATCCACAGCAGGATATTTCCTTTGCTATTTTCTATAACAGTTCTGCTGTGGCTATCTTCTTTCTATATTTCAGACCGGTTCAGATCCTAGATCTGCGCAAATGCCTGTTCCAGATCTGCGATCAGATCTTCCGCATCTTCCAGTCCACATGAATAACGGACAAGATCAGGATATACACCGCATGCTGTCAGTTCTTCATCATTCATCTGCCTGTGTGTTGCACTTGCCGGATGCAGACAACAGGTTCTCGCATCCGCTACATGTGTCTCAATCGAACCGAGTTTTAAGTGCTTCATGAATTCTTCCGCTGCTTTTCTTCCACCCTTTACACCGAAGCTTACAACGCCACAGGAGCCGTTTGGCAGATATTTTTCTGCAAGTGCATGATATTTGTCATTTTCCAGCCCGCAGTAATTCACATAAGTAACCTTATCATTCTGTTCCAGATATTTTGCAACTGCGAGTGCATTCTCACAATGACGCTTTACTCTGACATGCAGACTCTCCAGTCCGAGATTCAGGATAAATGCACTCTGCGGAGACTGTACAGAACCGAAATCACGCATCAGCTGTGCAGTTGCCTTTGTGATAAATGCGCCCTCTTTTCCGAACTTCTCTGCATATGTAATTCCATGATAACTGTCATCCGGTGTGGTAAGTCCCGGGAATTTGTCTGCGTATTTCATCCAGTCGAACTTTCCGGCATCTACGATGCATCCACCGACAGCTGCTCCATGTCCGTCCATGTATTTGGTTGTGGAATGAGTTACGATATCTGCTCCCCATTCGATCGGACGACAGTTGATCGGAGTCGGGAATGTATTATCTACAATAAGCGGTACTCCCTGCTCATGCGCTACCTTTGCAAACTTCTCAATATCTAATACGGTCAGAGCCGGATTTGCAATGATCTCACCAAATAATGCCTTGGTATTCGGACGGAACGCTGCACGGATCTCATCTTCAGATGCGTCCGGATCAACAAATGTGAAATCGATTCCCATCTTCTTCATCGTTACCGCAAATAAGTTATAGGTTCCACCATAGATGGAATTTGATGCTACAACATGGTCACCACAATTTGCAATATTAAATACTGCATAGAAGTTTGCTGACTGACCGGAACCGGTAAGCATCGCCGCTGCACCGCCCTCTAACTGACAGATCTTCTTTGCGACCAGATCATTTGTCGGATTCTGAAGTCTGGAATAAAAATATCCATCTGCCTCCAGATCGAATAATTTACCCATATCTTCACTTGTTGCATATTTGAATGTTGTACTCTGATAGATTGGAACCTGACGTGGTTCTCCGTTTCCCGGTTCATAACCTCCCTGTACACATGTTGTATTAATCTTGTATTTACTCATTACATCCTCCTGATAACTATATCTTCTGTGTTTTATGATCTATTCCAAGTTTCTGTATTCATATCCATTATTATTTCCAGTATAAATACCTGTCTTTTCATGTACCATTTAGCACATCAATTCATTATATAAAATTTATCCCGTTCCTGCAAGCACATGTACTCCTACAAAAATTAAAAATCCGTTAAGATTTCCTTATTTTTACGAAAGTGCAAAAATCTCCTTACATAGCTTTCTTCCCGACTGTGTCCGGAAGATCTTCTCATAAGCAGACCGGACTGCTTTGATATGCTCTTTATCCTCATACAGGTTCACAAGGAAATCTGCCTCTACCAGTATCTGATAATCCATTCCGTCAATATTGGAATAGGTATGGTGATGTCCGACCAGATAACATACCCGCTCAATAAAGGCGGCATCATCTGTCAATGGAATAAGCAGTTTTTCTGCTTCCGGCGGGCCTTCCTTTTCCTGTGTCTTTCCTGTATTATATCCATATTTCTTTTCTGAGTTCTTTATGCCTATATCATGCACAAGTGCAGCGACTTCCAGGATCTCCAGTTCTTCTCCTGTGACTCCTTCCATCTCCCCAATCAACTTGGCAAAAGAATGAACCTTCAGAAAATGATGGATCCGTCTGGCATCTCCCGCATAATATTCGATCATCTTCTCTTTTACCCGAGATTTCAGCTCCCGGCTTGCAGGAATCGTATCTTCTACATTCTGCTGCAATCTCTCACTCTGCTCTGCTTCTGTACTCTGTTTCTGCTCGGTTTCCATTTCTTTCCTCCTGACTGTCTGCCGACCGTTTTAGTATATTTATTTAACCTGATCTATTTCTGTCTTATTTTCTTTTGTTTTTATCTGTACTCACATCCCCGATTATATATGGTTGCTACAGAATACGCAACTTTTTTCCTGTACGCCCTGTTTATCCAATATTTATGTCTTATCGTCTTCTGCAGATTGTTTTGTATTGTTTTCACTTATAGGTTGTCTTTTCTTTTCATATAGTAGTATAATTTTCAAGTGCAGGTTTTTTTAGGAGGTTTTACAAATGAAAGATAATTCCCGTCCAATCGGCGTATTTGATTCCGGTATTGGCGGTATCAGTGTTTTAAAAGAAATCGTTTCACTGATGCCGGAGGAAAATTATATATATTATGGTGATTCCGCGAATGCTCCATATGGCACACGCCAGATCACTGACATTCAGCATCTAAGCCGGAACTGTGTGGAATTCCTGCTTGAACATGGCGCGAAAGCGATTGTGATCGCATGCAATACTGCAACCAGTGCTGCTGCTGCCATGCTTCGTGCAGACTATCCGGACATCCCTGTGATCGGCATTGAGCCGGCATTAAAACCAGCCGTTCTCTGGAAGGAACATGACCGGATCGCAGTTATGGCTACCCCTATGACATTAAAACAGGATAAGTTTCTATCGCTTATGCATACATACGAAGACCGATCCGTAATCTACCGTGTACCATGTCCAAAGCTGGTTGGCTTTGTGGAAAACGGAGATCTGGACAGTCCGGAGCTTCATGATTATCTGCAGGAGATTCTCTCGCCTTATCTGGAAAAGGGAATCGATGCGATCGTGCTTGGCTGTACGCACTATCCGTTTGTGGAAAAAATGATTCGAACCGTTGTCGGTCCGGATATCAAGATTTTTGTCGGGAGCCACGGAACTGCCGTAGAACTGCGTCGCCGCCTGATCGCCGCAGGCTTAAAGTCAGAATCTGCTGAACAGGGTACAGTCGAGATCTATAACAGTTGTACGACCGATGGGAACGCACATGTTGCCCTCTGCAGGAAGCTGCTGGCATTATAATGTACCGTACGGAAGAAGCTGGAGGCTATCATTCATTTCGCAAATCACTCTCGTTCTATTTCGCAAAAAGATTAACAGGTATCCGGTCTTATATACCCTTTATTTCACAGAACGCTCGCGCTCTATTTTTCACGTAACGGTACTAACCTCACTGCCTTTAGCAGTTCGCTAAGGACCGACGTGAAAAAAGGTCTGTTACATAAAGGTATATAAAACCGGATACCTGTTAATCTTTTTCTATGATCCTGTTAGAGATTGCTGAATTTTTATGAGCATACACATTTAATACAAGTCTCCATCGTAGTATCGTAATAACAGTCCGGTCACGCGGTCATAAGCTGCGAAACCGTCTGAGACACCGTTCAGGTTCAGGCTTGTTTCAGTGAAGGTATTGGATGCCTGATTGACGGTATCCGTCGATAGAATGGCCTTATCCTCTACCTTTTTCCAAGTCTCCGGGAGCAGAAAGATGTCGTCGGAAAGCACCTGTTCGGAAATTCTCTCATTTGCCAGATACTGTTCTGCATCCTCCCCGATAGCCTCATAATAGGCATTATCTACATAGGACAATACACTCAGATACCCGGAATAAATAAAGAATGGATCTTCGCTGTCGATACAGGCAAGATAAGATATAAAGTTTGCCTCATCCTCATAGATATACCCATGCAGATGCGCCAGCTCATGGCAATAGGTTGCCGGATAATTTGTGATATACATATTTGCATTACAGTTTGCTTCCATCGAAAACGGGAAATAATACCCCGCCATATAACTCTGGCTCATCAGCCCGGAAAACATCATATGCTTGACATCCGGATAGTAACCGGACAACCGTGGATACCGGCCGGACAGTTTCTGAAGAGCATTTCGCGCCTGTTCCTGCATATCTCCATCATATGTTATGTATCCGTTTTCATCCCGCTCTACTTTAGTGCTGTATTCGTTACACTGCTTTACAATATAATTGCGAAGTGCCTGCAATTCTTCTACCTTATACTGCCGTTCCTCTGTTTTCTCATTTACAGGAAGCGAGGAACAGTGATAATAGATCGTACAGTTTCCGGTCATAATAAGACAGATCGCAACCGTTATATATGCAATAACAAGGTCATAGATCCTGCAAAATCTCCGATATCCCTTATGCTTTCTTAAAAAGATCAACAGAATATTCAGGATCAGAAATGCAAGGATCAGCAGGATTGCCGTAACGATCATAAACTCCCCGATTGAAAAGGGAAACAGATTGCCAAATCTTGCAAATACTGCAACGATAACCGGATTCACATGTTTGGCATACCAGTCGCACCAGTTTTCCCATCCCGTCTTTCCACTGATCCACGGAGCAGCCCACGCTGCTGCATTTATCACTATAACCAGAATTATCCCTATAAAAAGAAGGGTTCTGTGAATATGCCTTTTTCCCTTATTTTTCTCTTTTACATTCATAATTTTATTCTTCCTGCCAGATAGTGTATTTTTCTGATATGCATCCTGTCAGATTCTCAGACATACAACATCCTTTTCTTTTTTCTATCCATTCAATATATCATCCCGCTCTGCTTTTTACGACACACTTCACAGATTTATAACAAAAACGCCCTCAAAGTTTGACATCTTCTCTGTCTGACGGCAGACCTATCATTCTTTGAGGGCATTCTGTTTCCTGTTATACTTTTTACTATTGGCACATATTTACGATAAAATTATTTCAGGTCTTCTACCAGTTCGTACAAAGCTTCTGCGGAATTGAAATTATCAGATGTGATCTCATCACTTGGAATGATAACATCGTATTTGTCTGCAATCTCTGCAATGATCGTTATGATATCCAGAGATTCCAGTATTCCATCATCTACCAGTGCATCTTCATTTTCAAAATCAACATTCGGTTTGATCTTCTTTAACATTGCAATAAAATCATTCATAGTTTTATTCTCCTTTATTCTTTAATTCTGCTATCTTTTTTATTTCTTTTCGAAGAAGCGAGCCTTTAAATGTCTTCGGAACTTTCTCGATATAGAATATCTTCTGCGGTAACTTATAGCTTTCAACCTGTTGCTGCATATAGCTCTGGAATGCAGTTTCGTCAAATCCATCCTCTTGCACGATCAGCATAACCGGCAATTCTCCGGTGATCGGATCCTGAACGGAACTGTAAGCACAATCTGCCACACCCGGATACCGGATCGCAACAGTCTCGACCTCTGCCGGCGAGATCTTGCTTCCACCATAGTTGATAACATCATCTGCCCGTCCAACCAGAATAATACTGCCATCTTCATCCATATAGCCAAGATCATTTGTCATAACATATCCATCCACTACCGTTTTCGCAGTAAGCTCCGGATCATTGTAATAGCCCTCCATAACAATCGGACCACCCCAGGCCAGTAAAGCAGGCTGTTTCTCAGATCCATTCTCTATAATATTCCCTTCTTCATCTATAAACCGCACTAGAGAATTGACGGTCGGATATCCGATACAACCATTCTTATTCTGACGGCTGAATTCCAGAATACAGGAGCAGCCAGCTTCCGACGATCCATAAAAATTATAAAGTCTTGTACGTGGAAGATACCGGAGCAGCTTTTCCTTGTCCGTTTCCGGAAGCGGGGCTGATCCCACCTGTATATAATCGATCTGATCGGCATATCCTGCAATCCTGTCATCTGACAAATGAAAGATCATTCCAAGTGTTGCAGGAGAAATTGCCATCGATGTTGCATGGTACTGCTCAAGCATCTTCCAGAGATTTCCTATCATAGCCATACCATTCATCAGACAGACAGTTCCGCCACTTATCATATCCGACTGATACCGTCTTATACCAAAGGAATGATTGAGTGGCATCGGTATGATCTCCACATTTCCTGGTTTCATCTGTGTTCCCTTCATAACATTCCCAGCAATTGCCACATCATTCTTATGATGCATGACAACACCCTTTGAGCTGCCGGTCGTACCCGTTGTGAACAACAGCATCGAACGTGAATCTGCATTTGGAAGCGGAACATCCAGTTCTTCTGTATTCTCCATCTGTTCCATCAGCTTCTTCGGGGATAACCAGCGCAGTCCATCTGACTCTTTGTTTGAGATCAGCCATTCTGCATCCACCTTATCCCTGATTTCCTGCATGCGCTCAGGTGAAGTAGATCGCTCAACAGGAATCACAAGCGCCTGCATATACTGCAAGGCTGAAAACAAAACCATATATTCAATGTTCTGTGTGCATCGTAAAATAACATGTGCGTTCTTTTTTATACCATTCTGAAGCAGGACATTTGCCATCTTTCTGATTGCCGTCCAATACTCCGCATATGTCAGATGTTTTTTTAACTCACAGACAGCCAGCGTATCCGGTTGTGTCTCTGCATATTTTTTTATATAATGAAGCACGGTTTCCATATCGATCCTGTTATTTCTCCTTTTTCTTTGTAATCTTTTTTACATTTTTCTTCCATTTTTTCATAAATTTCCGGTCTTCCTCATCCCATACCTTACAGGCATCTTCCCAGCTTACCTTCTGATCCTCAGTCAGAGTTTCCTGCAACTGATACTTTTCCTTCAGATATGCTCCAAGAAAGCTTGTCACCTTTTTTGCTCCTGCTATATTCGTATGCTTTGGATTATAGAAATCCGTTTTAAAATCAATATCCATCTCATCAACATACTGATTTAGATCCAGGCAGTCATAGCCCTGTTTCTCACAATAGGCATCCACAGCCAGATGCTCCCGGATCTGACTCTCATCCGGTACATACGGTGTCGCTATAAACAGCACCTTTTTTCCCAGTTCATTTGCCTTTTTCTCGATTGCATCCAGAGTATCCTTAGATGCCTGTGACAGTTCAAGACTCTGATCCGTTGTATAATCCGGTTTCTTGTTTTTGAGATTTGTGATCGTTGATTTTGGTCTTGCAAATTTATCATCACTGGACGGATTGTTCAGACGATTGATCATAAATTCCCGGTCAAATTCCATCAGGTTATTATGATATTTTAATATCTGAAACATCATTTCTGCTTTCTTCACAAAGCTTCCACCATGTATAGACTGAATTGCCTGCAACCTTGTTATGGATGGATTCATGCCGGATATAAGCAATTCAAACCAATAGTCCCGTTCTTCCTGGCTGTGATCATCATTTGTATTTCTGGCGATCATGGTTCTGACCTCGATAACAAACACGTCCACATTCTGACTTTTTACCGCTTCTTCCATAATATATGGTGCCATATTCAGATCCTGGATCGAGCTAGCCAGCATAGCCGAGGTAAAATCCTGTTCCTCATATGCCTGTGGCGGATTCCAATAACGGAATATCGCACTGGATCCGATCATCAATGCATTGACCGTATCCTTTTCTTCCGCGTAATACTCTGCCCATGCCTCTGCGTCACTCTCATCCGGTCTGGCAAACTGTCCGACCTTCGATATAGAATATAACAATATGACAAAAAACAGTAGGATTGAAATTACTTTTTTTATTATTGCCAAAACCTTTTTCTTTCCTGTTTTCATGTTTTGTTCTCCTACCCTTAAAACTGTTCATAGATGAATGCGATATGACTGCCGGAACCATATACACCAAACGTCAATACACATAAAATTCCAACGATCAGAACCAGCCAGCGCAGCCAGAGATTCTGACGTAGCAGCCAGCTTCTGATATCCTCTTTGATCCCCATCTGTTCCCGGATCTCCTGTGCAACTGATACACATAACAGGATCAGACAACCAATCAGGATCAGTCCCCATTCCCGCTGGGACAGAGCAAATGTATTTATAATGTCATAAAATGTACCACGGTCAACCACACAGGAAGCTATCATATGGAAGGACGCACGGATTCCACTTCCCATAAAAATGATACGTCCGATCACGCACAATAAAAATGTCCGAAGCATCCGGAATATATTCCAGCTTATACAGTTTGTCCGTATATTCAGTTTCTCTGTTAATTTAGCGACCGGCTGCTCAAATAATGTCGATAAGCAGATCAGGATTCCGTGAAACAGTCCCCAGCCGATATAGTTCCACTTTGCCCCATGCCAGAGTCCGGTCAGAATCCATACGCACAGGATCGGTACACAAGAAGCAAATCCAGTTCCTATGGCATTTCCCAGATATTTCCGCACCTTGGTATTCCATTTCAACAGGATCTTTGAAGTCGATACCGGATAGAATACATATTCTCTGAAGAACGCTCCGAGTGAAATATGCCATCTTCTCCAGAACTCCGGCAACGTCTGAGAAAAATATGGCCGCCTGAAATTTTCTCCAAGCGTAATGCCAAAGCACTCCGACGCACCACGTACGATATCCATGCATCCGGAGAAATCACAGTAAATCTGGATGGAATACATAACCGCCGCCAGAAAGAAGATCATACCTTCATACTGATCAGAATGTTTAAATACTTCTGTCACAAATGGACTGATACGGTCTGCCATCACCATTTTCTTAAGTGCTCCCCACAGAATCAACCATGTACCTTTTATCACCGTATCATAATCAAACTTATGCTTTTCCCATAGTTGATGCGCAACCAGTTCATATCGCGCAATCGGTCCCTGCGTAATATGTGGAAAATATAATACATACGACAGATATTTCAGAAAATTCTTCTGTGCATGGATCCTTCCGTTATAGACATCAACCAGATAAGAGATCATCATAAAGGAATAAAAAGAAACTCCAAGCGGTGCAGGGAAATGCCAGTCCGGAATCCGCTGTATCGCTTCGTATGGAAGAAAACGTTTGATGTTCTCGATGGCAAATCCTGTCACCTTGAATACAATAAGCGCACCTATTACGATCAGCAATGCCAGCACCAGATATTTCTTTCGTTTCTTTTTCTGTGCTGTTTTTATCTTTCTTGCAGTTCTCTTATCTGCATCCAGAAGCAGCCGGTCCTGTTCCTCCAGATTTTTCTCCATCAACATTGTCAACGGATATACCAGAAATGCAGTTCCAACTACAATCAGCAGATCATCAATCCCACTATAAGCATAGAAGACCGCACTTGCGGCAAGGAGCACCCACCACTGGATTTTCTTTGGTACTATATAATATATCAAAACTGTAACTGCTAAGAATACTATAAATATGTATGATACGACAGACATGCCTTCTCTCCATTTCTTTCTCTTTGTTTCACGCCCGTTTCTGTATGGCTTTTTTTACACCGTACTGAATGTGCTCCAGTATTTTAACAGCAATGTGCAAATGATCGACATTACAAGAATAATGATAAGGGAAATCTTCCAGCCTTCCCGGAACATATACTTTGGTTCCAGTCCATATCCCACCGGAATCGCACGGATCGACGTTGGCAGCATATAAGACAGGTTCACACCAATGGATGCTACGTATATATACGGAATCGGATTCAGCCCACATCCCTGTGTGATTGAGATCACAAGTGGAATCGCAACCGCTGCCGTAGCTGTATTTGAGGTCACATCCGACAACAGTAGTGTTGCAGTCAGAATGATCAGGATCGTTACAAAACCACCCTTCATATCAAAGGAAGAAATCACTTCTCCAAGTGCTTTTGCAACACCTGTTGCATTGATCAGGCTTCCAAGTGCCAGACCTCCGGCAAATATATACATCAGATCCCAGACGATCTTTCCCTGCACCTGTTTCCAGACCATGATCCGTTTTCCCTCTTTATTTGTAAAAAGAAAGGCGATGATCGCACAGATGATAAATACATATGCAGGCTTTAATCCCGGCAATATATCCTGATAAAGCTGTCTGGTAAATGCCAGACCTGTTGCCACTACAAACAGCACAAGTGCGGATTTTTCTTCAAAGCTCATCTTTGGAAGCTTCCGGTACTGTTCCGCAAAATATTCACTGGAACCACCTAACAGATCTGTCTTCTTTACATCACGAAGAATAAATACTACATTGATCAGCATTAAAATCAGCATAACCGGAAGGAACCGGATAACCCAGGAGGAATACATATATTCTTTTCCGGTCAACTGCTGGATATATTCCACCGTTACCAGATTCATAGCACCACCAAGTGGAGATGCCAGACCACCAAGTCCTGTCGCATAGGCGATCGTCAGCAGGATCTTCGATGCCGTCTTGCTGTTTTTCACGTCATCCATTCCAATATATTTCAGCATAGAAACTGCGATCGGCGTGATCGTTGCGCATACTACTGCATTCGGAAGCACCGCAGATAATACCATTGACAACGCAAACCAGAACACAAGCTGCATTCTAAGACTGTTTCCGATCAGACGCAGAAACGTGATTGCAATTCGTTTGTCCAGTCCTGTATTTTCCCATAATACTGTTATGATCGAAGCTCCAAGCAATAGCAGAATCGTTTCGTCCGCATAATTCGATATTATGGCCTTCATCTCCGCCATAGGAACTACTGCATTGATCGCAATCGGCAAAAACGCCGTTACTGCATAATCTACCGGACCTGTTACCCACCAGTATGCCATCCAGAATACCGTTCCAACTGCTGCCCGTTCTGCAAATGTCGGCAGGACTGCACGCGGTAAAAGAAAGCATGCCAACAGGAATAGAACCGGTCCAAGTAACAAATGAATCAATCGTTTATAATTTCTCATAGAATCCTCCACTCAAGTCCTACTCGATATATTGTTCTTTCTACATAAAAAAAGAACCCTAATATCGGATTATAAAAATCCAATATTAAAGCTCTATTAAAAATTCGACATTCTTCTATTTATTTTTAAGGTTTTGGAATAAAAAATGTGAAAATACTTCCTTTATTCTTTGTACTTTCAACATAAATCCCTCCCCCATATAACTCAGCAATCTTCATTGCCTGTGAAAGTCCCAGGCCAAAACCTTCCGCATTACGATCTTTTTCTTCCCGATAAAAGCTTTCAAATATTTTGGATATATTTTCTTTCTCTATTCCACAGCCTTCATCCTGAATACGAATATACGACTTTCCGTCTTTCTCTCCACAGGACACATAGATTTTAGTTCCTTCATTACTATACTTTACAGCATTTGAAAGCAAGTTATTTATAACAATATAGATAAGATTCATATTTGCATGTATGATCGTCGGCTGAAAGGAATATTCAAATGTAATCTGTTTCGTATCAATATATGCTATATCATCACATGCAGATTCAATTACATCCCGAACATCAATATCTTCCATACTGAATGTTATCCCCTTTCTATCTATTGCAGTCATTTGAAGCAATTGATCAACCAGATTCTTCATACGGTTTGTCTGTCGCTCAAATACCTCTATACTTTTTATTGCTTCTTTATCCTGCTTCTTTTCTGCCACCTCTCTCGACACCTGGCATTGTGCATGCATAACAGCAATAGGCGTACGAAGTTCATGGGATACATTCGCATTAAATTCTTCCTGACGTTCCAACTCCTGCTGCACTCTCTGGTACAAATGATTATTTGCATCTGTTAACATCTGAAGTTCTTTAAAACATCCTTTGTATTCCAGACTATCCGTAAAATCCAGATTCTCCCCGCTCTTTTTTATCGATTCATTCAACTGTCTCATTGGTACAGCGATCAGATATCTTAATAAAAGGGCAAATAAAATAAAAAATGCGCCAACAACTCCTATCACCAAATATGACTGATGCCACAGTCCGCGATAATTTTCTTTCACCGCCTGTTCCGACATCATAGCACATACCAGATAAAAACTGTCATCCTCCGTTCCATTCTTCCTTTTTCCTCGTCTGGTTGCTACGTAATAACGCTCTCCCTGAAAGGTTACTTTTGTAAGACTCTGTAATCCGATATCAAGCCCGGTTCTGGAATCATCCGGCATTCTGCCATCAAGAAAACTTCCGTCTCTTGACTGTAAAAACACATATACATTTTCGTTATAAGTATCTTTCTCTTCCAGATCGTAAAAATCGCTTTTTATATACGGATTCTCATTCTCATCAAATCCTATATTTTTTTTTGCACGTTTCACTTCCTGCGCCAGTTCTGTATAAGCCAGATATTTAGTATCCTCTTTGATCAGATTCTTCTGCATCAACAAAAGACATATCGTTCCTGCTGCAATGATAAGTCCACAAACAATAACAGTAAAATTAATAAATGAGATTTTCCTTTTTAACATTCCAGTCTATAACCTACTCCCCGGATCGTATGTATCAGTTTTTCTTCAAAAGGATCATCGATTTTTCTGCGAAGATATCGAATATATACATCAACTACATTTGAATTGATATCATCATCAATGCTCCATATATTTGCACGGATCTGCTCTCTTGTGACAACAATGTTCCTGTTACGCACCAGATATTCCAGGATTGCATATTCCCGGACTGTAAGATCGACAGTCACACCATCCCGGACAACCCGGTGATTATTTGTATCAATCTGTAATGACCCATAATTCAAAATGCTGTCATTACTTATATGTACAGTACGAAGCATTACCCTTAACCTTGCGAGCAATTCCGAAAACTCAAACGGTTTTGTCATATAGTCACTGGCTCCTGCATCCAGTCCCCTGACAATATCCTGCGTTTCGGACTTTGCAGTCAAAAAAAGCACCGGAACCTGTATTCCTTCTGCCCGGATTGTTTTTAAAACCGACATACCATCTTTCTTCGGAATCATAATATCCATTATAACTCCATCGTAACTTGCCGTCTCCAGATAATCAAGTGCTGCCTGCCCGTCAAAACAGGCATCTACATTGTATCCTTCTTTTGTCAGTTTATTACATATTATATGATTCAGATCCAATTCATCTTCAACAACCAAAATGCGCATGGACACAACCTCCCTATCTTAATATACAATGGCATACCATCATTAAAATAAGATTAAAGGGACTGGCACCGAAAAATATTTTCAATGCCAATCCCTTTTATCATGCTTATTTTAGTTGTCACCAGGCATTTACTACCTGTTTATATTACTACTTCTCATTTCTCGCTGTCAATTTCTGACCGTCATAGTCAATGATGATCGCTGACTGGGTGGATACTTCACCTGCAAGGATCATACGGGCAACCAGCGTCTCGACATTCTTCTGAATAAAACGCTTCAATGGTCTTGCACCATAGACCGGATCATAGCCCTGATCGATGATCGCACTCTTAGCCTCATCCGTAAGCTTGATCGTGATCTCCTGTCCAGCCAGACGTTTGTTCAGATCCTTGACCATAAGATCAACGATACTGCCGATGTTCTCTTTGCTTAATGACTTGAAGATGATCGTCTCATCGATACGGTTCAGGAACTCCGGACGGAAGTGCTGTTTTAATTTGTTCATAACTGTCTCCCGTATCTCATCCGTGATCTCACCACCGCCTTCTGCGATATCCACACCACCGATATTCGATGTCATAATGATGATCGTATTCTTAAAGTCTACCGTTCTGCCCTGTGAGTCCGTGATACGTCCATCATCCAATACCTGTAATAATACATTGAATACATCCGGATGTGCCTTCTCTACTTCGTCGAATAAGACAACCGAATATGGTTTCCTACGAACTGCCTCGGTAAGCTGTCCGCCTTCATCGTAGCCTACATATCCAGGAGGCGCTCCGATCAGTCTGGATACACTGTATTTCTCCATATATTCACTCATATCGATACGAACCATGTTCTGTTCATTATCAAATAAAGCTTCTGCCAGTGTCTTTGCCAGCTCTGTCTTACCTACACCGGTTGGTCCAAGGAACAGGAAGGAGCCGATCGGCTTGCTTGGATCCTTGATTCCTGCTTTGGAACGGATGATCGCATCGCTGACATATTCAACAGCTTCATCCTGACCGACAACTCTCTTATGAAGTTCATCTGCAAGATTCAGTGTCTTACTCTTTTCACTTGCCGTCAGTTTAGCTACCGGAATACCGGTCCACTTGGATACAATCTCAGAAATTTCTTCTTCAGAAACGACCTCATGTACCAGCTTCCGCTCCTTTTCGGACGCGGACTGCTCTGCCATTTCCAGCTCCTTCTGTGCTGCAGGAAGCTTGCCATACTGTAGTTCAGCAGCCTTGTTCAGATCATAATTTCTCTGGGCAACCTGAATATCATTCTTGATCTTCTCGATCTCCTCTTTCAGGTTACGGATCTTCTCAACGCCTGCCTTTTCATTCTCCCATTTGGCTTTCAGGTTATTTGCTTTATCCTTTAATTCTGCAAGCTCTGACTGTATATCCGCCAGTCTCTGCTTACTCAGGTGGTCTTCTTCTTTCTTCAGTGCGGCTTCCTCGATCTCAAGCTGCATGATCTTTCTTGTGATCTCATCGACTTCGGTCGGCATGGAATCCAGCTCCGTCTTGATCATCGCACAGGCTTCATCGACAAGGTCGATCGCTTTATCCGGAAGGAAACGATCTGTAATGTACCGATTGGAAAGTACCGCTGCACTTACCAATGCGCCATCCGAGATCTTAACTCCATGGAACACCTCGTATCTTTCCTTGATACCACGAAGAATGGAGATCGTATCTTCTACCGTCGGTTCATCGATCTGTACCGGCTGAAAACGACGTTCCAGTGCTGCATCCTTTTCAATGTACTGTCTGTATTCGTCAAGTGTCGTTGCACCGATACAATGCAGTTCGCCACGGGCAAGCATAGGCTTTAACATATTGCCTGCATCCATTGCACCATCTGTCTTACCGGCTCCAACGATCGTATGCAGCTCATCAATAAAGAGGATGATCTCACCTTCTGATTTCTTTACTTCATCCAGAACCGTCTTCAGACGTTCCTCAAATTCACCACGATACTTGGCACCGGCAACCAGCGCACCCATATCCAGTGCGAATATCTTCTTATTCTTCAAGCCTTCCGGCACATCACCTCTGACAATACGCTGTGCCAGACCTTCTGCAACCGCTGTCTTACCTACACCGGGTTCACCGATCAGAACCGGGTTATTCTTGGTCTTACGGGAAAGGATCCGGATCACGTTTCGTATCTCAGCATCTCGTCCGATAACCGGATCAATCTTCTGCTCTCTTGCCCGTTCCACCAGATCATATCCGAACTTCTCCATTGCTTCATAGGAATCTTCCGGATTCTCACTGTCTACCTTTTTATTTCCTCTGATATCTGCCAGAGCCTTTAAAAATGTGTTCCGATCAATCGCCCATGTTTTAAGCAATGGCTTCACATCGGAATCGGCTTTTTCAATCAGTCCAAGGAACAGATGCTCAACTGATACAAAGCTGTCTCCCATTTGCTTTGCTTCCTTTTCCGCCTGAATAAGTGCCTTTGAAAAATTATTTCCGGCATACAGATTTCCGCCACTTACCTTTGGCAGTGATGCAAGTTTATCTTCCACCCTATTTACCGCTGCTGTTACATCTATATCGAGTTTTTCAAAAATCTTCGAAATAAGGCTTTCGTCTATCTCAAGCAATCCTGCAAGTAAATGAATCTGTGCAAGCTCCTGATTATCATATTCCAGGGCTTTATCTTTCGCTTTTTCTATTACTTCAAGCGACTTTCTTGTATATTTGTCCATATCCATAATCATTTACCTCCTGACATATAAAAACTACTGTAATTCAAGATACACTTTCATTACAGTAGTTAACATAACACTTTTTGTTAGCACTGTCAATAGGTGAGTGCTAATTATTTTGTTTTATTTTTTCACACACATTTCAGGAATGATCACTGGGTAAAACTCACATCAAAAATCGTACCTCCGGATGGATTAGACCGGACTGTAATTGTCCCATCATGCGCACTTACGATTTCATGAACAAGCGCAAGTCCAAGTCCGACACCACCAAGTTCCCGGCTTCTGGATTTATCCACACGAAAGAACGGTTCAAACACACGCTGCCTGAGTTCCTCCGGGATTCCATTTCCGGTATCCTCTATTGACAGGTAAATATGTTTTTCCTTTTGATATGCGGTCACTGTAACCCGTCCCCCAGAATGATTATATTTTATAGCATTCTCAACAAGATTGTATACCATCCTGTAAATAAGGATATCACTTCCGATCATCCTTATATCCGTGCATTTTCCAATAAGTTTTATATTTTTTTCCTGTGCAAGCGGTTCCAGATCCGCCAATACTTCATCAACAAGAGCATTGACCATTATTACATCGTCTCTCCCCACAGTTTGAAGCTCGCTCATATCCAGAAGGGTTTTTACCATTTTACCGAGTCTGTCATTCTGTTCCGTAACCATCTTTATCGTTTGCTCGGTATCTGCATCATTGCCCGGATGCGGATTGGAATTATATGAATCAAGCTGTATCTGCATTAAAGATAATGGGGTTCGAAGCTCATGTGCCGCATTTGCGGTAAATTGTCTCTGTATATCAAATGCATCCGAGAGACGTTCAAGCATCTTGTTATACGAAACACTCAGTTGGTTCAGTTCTTTAACATTGTTTTCTTCTATTCGTGAATCTGCCAGATTTTGTGCCTGTACCTCTTCAATCTTATCAGAAAACTTACCAATCGGCTTTAGGGCATGTCCACTGATAAAATACGTGGCCACACCACCCAGAAGCGCCAGCAAGGCTGAAATTATCAGGCTGTTTTTTTTGTAGTCTGCCTTGTTATTGTACACCTGAACGGAAAAATCATTTGCAAAATCATCCCAGTTATCCTCCGGAATGCTGATATATATTTCATCCGAAGAGCTTCCGTTATCATCTCCCCTGGCATCAACAGTCTCTTGCAGAGAATCAATATAGTACACACCATTTTTATAAATAAGCATAGTCAGACATCCACATATAAGCGCAATATATAATGTAATTATACATGTAAGTCTCCACTGTAGCGATATTCTTTTCATCTGTCGGCCTCCTCTCGTATTTTATACCCTTCTCCCACCTTGTTCAAAATCGGATCATATCCAAGCACTGCCTTAAGCTTTCTTCTAAGCGAGGACATATGTACTCTGATTGCTCCACTAAAGCTGTCCACGGATGCATCCCAGACATGCTCCATCAATTCTTCCTGACTTACCGGTCTTCCCAGATTGAGAAGCAGATATTCTAAAATACCATTTTCTTTTCTTGTAAGGGAAACCTTTTCCCCTTTTGCATATGCCTCACGTTTTATCGTATCAAAGCTTATCCCGCCGCTTTCCAGACATACATCCTTCTGCACAAATTTTCTTCTTGTCAGACTTCTGATACGTGCTTCAAGTTCCTTTATATGAAATGGTTTTTCCATATAATCATTTGCACCTGCATCCAGTCCCTCAACCTTATCCGCGATCTGTCCTCTTGCAGATAATATAATAACCTTTGTCTCCTCATTTTCCCGTCTGAGTTCTCTTAAGATTTCCATTCCATCCATACCGGGCAGATTCAGATCCAAAACGATCAGATCATAATCCTCCGTAAGGATACATTCAAGAGCCTCTTCCCCATCATAACAGGTATCCACTTCATACCCAACACCATACAGGCTTTTCGCAACCATATCACATATTTGTTTCTCATCTTCAACTATTAATAATCTCAAAAATCTTTCACCTGTTTCTTAACAAAAATTTTACAACAGCTATTGTATAATACCTAAGTCAGCTGGTCAACAAACACAATCAAGAAAGGAGCTGCAATATCTTGAAGTACAGGAAAATATCTCAGATCGTTTTACTCATCACAGGTATAGCAATGATCAGCTATGGTGTAGTCAGAGGTGAAGCGGCTGCCGTGCTCAGCAAAGCAATAAAATTATGTCTGGAGTGTGTAGGAATTGGATAAGAACAAATCAATATCAAAAAAAACAGCCAGAATACGCGGATGGATACAGGCAGCTGCCACGCTGCTTACTAATATTCACATCCCCAATTTATTTAAAGGCAAGATCTATCAGGGCAAAGCCAAAACAGTATGCGTACCGGGATTAAACTGTTACTCCTGTCCCGCTGCAACAGGAGCGTGTCCGATTGGGGCATTCCAAGCGGTTGTCGGCTCATTCAAATTTAAGTTTTCATACTACATAACCGGTTTTTTCATTTTGCTCGGTGTGATCCTCGGAAGATTTATATGTGGTTTTTTGTGCCCATTTGGATGGTTTCAGGATCTGCTTCATAAAATACCGGGGAAAAAATTTTCCACAGCCAGACTGAAACCGTTAAGATACCTGAAATATATCATCCTGATTGTTTTCGTTATACTTCTGCCGATGCTTGTAACGAACTCCATAGGAATGGGAGACCCGTTCTTCTGTAAGTATATTTGTCCACAAGGTGTTCTGGAGGGGGCTATACCACTTTCACTTGGAAATGCAGCTATACGCTCTGCACTTGGAAAACTGTTTTCTTTTAAGTGCCTTATTTTAATTACGGTTATTATACTGAGTATTTTGTTCTACAGGCCTTTCTGCAAATGGATTTGTCCTCTTGGAGCAATCTATTCATTATTTAACAAGGTCAGCCTTATGAATATCAAGGTTGAAAGCAGCAAATGTGTCGGATGCGGTAAGTGTTCAAAGGCATGCAAAATGGATGTAGATGTATGCAAAACACCAAATCATCCGGAATGCATACGATGCGGAGCATGTATAAAGGCCTGTCCAAAAGACGCGATCTGCTATCAGTTTATGGGGAGACCATGTTCCCAAAAGGGACATAAGCAATCTTCCAAAACCAACGTGTAACAATCAGCCACACTAATATTATCTAAATTATTATTTAAAGGAGCAATTATCTATGAAGACAAAAAAAACATTAATACCTATTATCACTCTCTGTGCAGCATTATCTCTCACGGCATGTAGCGGATCAGGATCGGCCACAACTGAGAGTTCACAAAAAAACCAGACAGAAGCCACCACTGAAGCTGCGGACAATTCCAACACGAAGCTGGATGATTTATATCAGCAGGAGAACCAGATTTTTGCAGATCATGCGGATGTATGGAACAAGGTATTTGGCATGATGAATAAAAGCAGCGCTGATCCAAGCGGAGATTATGCCGATTATCTGGCCGGCGCCGTGGAATCAAACAAGGAATCCTTTACAGATGATGAACTGAAAACACTTAACGATGATATTGAAACCATCAGACAGATTGAAAAGCAGATATCCGAAATCGAAAATAATAATACAGGATCAGAAAGCGCCGACCAGAACGACAGTTCCGAAGAAATCACACCTTTCAAGAGTTTCTCCGGTAAGGATTTCGATGGTAATTCTGTTGACGAAAGCCTGTTTTCCAATAATGCGGTAACGGTCGTTAATTTCTGGTTTACCGGCTGCAAACCTTGTGTCGCAGAATTATCCAAGCTTAATGAATTAAACGATGCCATCAAATCGATGGGAGGCGAGGTAGTAGGTATCAACACAGAGACCTTTGACGGAAACGAAGATGCTATCAAGGAGGCCGCAGCCATTCTTGACAGTCAGGGTGCCAAATACCGCAATATTTCCATTGACTCTGATTCAAACATAGGTAAATATGCCTCCGACATCATGGCATTTCCTACAACCATACTTGTCGATAGGAATGGTAATATCGTCGGAGATCCTATGCTCGGCGGTATCGATGACCAGAATAACTATGACACTCTTATGAAACAGATCCAATCAGTAATCGATGCTGATAAATAGAATAAATAATCAGATTCAGGGGCAGGATAAAAAGCAAACTTTTTATCCTGCCCCTGATTACATTCTTAATCATGCTCCTTTGTCTTAATCTTATTTTGTTATCTTGACTTTCTTTACTTTACTGTATTTACCATATACTTTCCTGCCTGTAGAATCCTTCTTATATGCACGGACCCGTACATAATAGGTCTTTCCTTTTTTCAGCTTCTTTATGGTCTTCGTTCTCTTCGTTGTATTGACAACCTTCTTGCCCTTGGTGAACTTAGAATTGGTCGCGTATGTGATCTGATATCCCTTTGCTCCGGATACCTTTGAATACTTCACAACCAGATTCCTGCCATTCGTATTCGTAACCTTAAGTCCGGTTGTCTTCTTCACCTTTATCTTCGACCACTTCGCATATACGGTATAATTCTTCTTTGAGCCTTTCTTGATCGAGGTTATCTTCTTCGTATAATTACTATTTGTATACCATCCCTTGAATGCATATCCCTTCCGGGTCGGTTTCTTTAATACAACCTTCTTCGCTGATGTATAGGTCTTCGGATTCTTCCTGTTATTCTTACCCTTATTTAACTTATAAGTAATCGTATATTTTTTCTGGCTTAACTTGCTGACCTGACGTTTCTCAACCTTCTTACATACAGAGCAGGTTCTGCTTTCTTCCCCTGCATTTGAGGTAGTCGGCTTCACTGTCACTGTCCATGCAGTCCAGGTATGACCCTTTGCTGCTATACTGACATTTGTCTGCACTGTCTTCCCACAGGTATCACAAACATAATGTCCACTTCCTGCCGCCGTACAGGTTGCTTTCTTATCTGTTACCAGACGCTTTGATACATGCTTGCAGATAAGCTGTGCCAGCTCTCTTCTCTCAACCGCTCCACATACAGAACAGGTTCTTGTTTCTTCTCCTGCCGTATCATAAGTAGCAGGTGTAACAACCTTCCATTCTCCACAGGTATGTTGATCCGCAAATTCAACCACGATCTTCTGTGGTTTTGTCACATTTTTGATCGTATACTTTCCATCTGCAAATTCTATCCTTGTGCCATTTGCAGATACAAGCACACACCGACCGGCTGCAGCCTTAACTGTAAAGGAATAGTCCTCGCCATAACTGATCGTTTCTCCCTCTTTCTCCGGAAGGATCGTATAATCATCCCCACCGGATGGGATCGTAACCTCATACCGGTTCGGGACCACATCTTCTGCTTTCACATCTATGATGTAGTCTTTTCCAATGTTCTTAATGGTATAGCATCTTCCATCTGTCTTAAGTGTCTCTGCCACTTCATCAGACAGTTTATAATAGTTACCATCAAATCCCCTCACCGCTTCGTATACATAGACAACCGCATGGGCATTGCTGTATCTATCTCTTGCCGATAATGTATAGTCTGAATCTTCAACTACGTCGCCACCTGTTTCTTCCAGATAGCCCTGCGCATTCTCTGTAAGTGTAACTCTGTAATACTCGATGCATCCGTCAGGTTTCGTATTTGTCGCTCTGTTCATCGAAAGCTTAAGATCCCGACCGGTTACATCCGATCCCTCTAATCTGACACCAGCGGTTTCACTCTCTGCCTTCCAGTTATTCTCATAATACTTTATGGCTGCTAACTGATATTCTGCCTCTTCTAATTTCTCGAACCGATAAGAGCCATCTTCTGCTGATGTCGTCTTTTTTGTATCACCGTTTCCTTTTAATTTAACTGTTACACCCGGTACAGGATTGCCTTCGGGATCGCGAACAGTTCCGGAGATCGCATAAGTCTCTATATTCTTTTCAAAGATTGCGGTGTAGGTCTCGCCCTCAAAAACACCGTTTACCGCAGTTGGATAGAGTCCGGTTATGGAATAGGACGGACTACCCTCCTTGCTGTCAACCCACTTCACGAAATGCCAGCCAAGATCTGCCACCGGAAGAACTCCCTTTGGTGTTCCGCTTACTGCCTTGATCGTCTCTGTCAATTCACCGGAACCGGTCTTGTCACCTACCCATTTTACTGTTCCATGCTCGCCGGCCTTGTAGGTAAATGTAACTTCTGTTTCCTTTGTTGTAATCTCTACCGTATGATTTGCTGAGATATCGGATATCGTATAATTGCCATCCTCATCCGGCTTCAGTGTCTTTCCATCCAAGCTTACCCCTTCTAATATGCATCCTGTATCCGGTGTTACTGTAAATACAACAGTCTCACCGGTCTCGGTGATAAGCTCTGTCACTTTCTTCTTATCAACGCTTGCCGATGCATAACTACCTTCCGTCAATTTAAATTCCAGAGTATACAGGTCATATGCTTCTGCATATACATCCTTATCTGTAGTTAATACATGCGTGAAATCATACAAGGTCGTATGTTCCTTATCTTCATACCAGTCGAATGTATGAATCGCATCATTCTTTCCTGTTACAGTCGGTGCCTGGGTCTCGGTAACTGCATGGTTGTAATTCGTATATCCATATCCTGCAAGATCTTTACCACCGGTCGTATAATGGAAGGTCATCTGCATAACGCTTCTGCTTGTTTCTTCCTCTGTTAAATCAAGATACGGATATCGTTCGATTTCTGCTCCGCTTATTATCTGTTTCCATACAAATAACTGCTTTCCTCCGGAAGCCTTCAGATCTTCATTGATACCATTCTGCAGTTTCCAGGCAGCCTTACCGGATTCAAAATCTTCCGCTGTCATAGCTTCATTATCAGTAAATGTCACCTTATGTCCCTTCAAATCCATGGAATATCCGTAAGCTTCCACATCAATATCTCCCACATAACAGCAGGCAGATACCACTGCATTTCCCAAATAAGATGAAACACAACCTGCAATAGGCGCTGCAAATGCATGCGGTTCATTATTCTGGAAGCTGGTTGCAACATTTGTTGTCTTTATATTCGTGGAATAATTATAGCAGTCTCTTATCAGAGCATTCTCTACCCCTCCTACAATTCCTCCGGTATGGGAACCACCTTCAACATCTCCTGTATTATAACAGCCGTAGATCGTACCCTTACTACATATTGCATAAGCAGCAATACCTCCGGCGCAACTGTCCGAAGCTGTAACAGCTCCTGTATTATAACAATAATAGATTCCATACTGTGACAGAGAAACCGGAACCAATTCCTCCGCTTCCGTAGAACCGCTTTCCGAATCATCTGAAGATCCGCCGGATGTATCTTCCCACCCCCCAATAGATGGATTTACGATTATTACATCACCGCCTTCTGCCACACCGGTTCCTGCTGCAATACCTCCGACATATGTTCCTGTAAGTGCTCCTTTATTATAGCAGTTAGCAACATATCCCTTGTTATCTCTTACAATACCGGCTGCCTGACCGGTTGATGTAATTGGCGCTTCATTATAACAGTTCAGGATCTTGCCCTTATTCCAATCACAAATTCCTCCCACATCTCCGCTAATGCGTCCTCCGGTATTATTGATTGCTCCACGATTGACACAGTTTTTTACAATGCCATAATTCATATCTACTATGCCAAAGCAATTTTCACGCTGTTTATCGATCCATTCTACATCTGCTGTATTCACACAGGCATCCATAATTCCATAATTCTTATATACAAAAACAGCACCGCCATGCCCACAATATTTTGTGCGCAGTCTTCCGGCTGTACAGTTCGTAACGGACCCATTATTGAAACCTGCAAATACTGCACATGCAGTTACATAAGACTTCTCTATCGTCAGATTCTTTAAAGCTCCCGATCTGCCGATATATCCGATCAGTCCGCCCTGATTATCATATCCCGGATTTTTCCGATACAAGCCCCGGATCGTCTTATGATTTCCGTCAAAAACTCCCTGATATATAATGTTATATTTCGTAAAATTAACATTATAAGATCCGAGAGATGGCCAGTTGATCACATTTGTCGTTTCATCTGTCCATACATCCCATTCACTTGTATCATTCATCTCAATATCATTGCAAAGAACGACATTCTCCGACAGATGTGCCGTAGCATCATCTCCGTTTCCATTTACATAATCAGCAAATCAGTATAACTGTCCGGCATTGCTTACTGCATAGTATCCTATGTAATTTTCGTCTAATCCAAATGCCTTACAATTCTCCGCCGTGACCTGCTCAGCCGGCTGATAGGAACCATCCACCGTTGCAAATCCATTTTCATCATAGGTCAAGCTCTTGCTGACTTCTCCACATGTACTACATTCTGCCGTATAGGTATATATGCCATCCTTTACACCGGTCAACTTCCAGCCCACCTTTTCCTCATGGAAAGTGATGTGATCTCTTGGCACACCAAAGGTCTCCGTCAGGCATCTGTAAATCTCAAATGAATGTACCATATAGTACATGCTCTTTAAACTATTCGCTATCGTCTCTTTTGATTTATCTCCATAATCTGTTAAAGTTAACTGCAAAGAATCCTTATCTTTGTGCGGAATCTCTACCATCGTTCGGTTCCATGAACCACAAAATACATTCATATTTAACTCTTTTAAAGAAAGAGGCAGCTTAATCTCACGTTGTTCTTTCAGATTTGTATTATTTTCTTTATATGTAGAAAATAAGCCTTCCGGCAAGGTATTCAAGGCACATCCGTCTTCAAATGTTATGTACTTGATTTTTGCATTTCCGCCACCATCCAATGAAGTCGCTGTAAAATCCGTCAAGCATTTTGGATATTCAAGGCTTCGCAGATTACTGATGCTAAATGCCCGGGTTCCAATGGTAGTCACGTTCTGCATATACGGCAGCTCGGTTATATATATATAACGGAACGCTTCATCTTTAATTGTCTTAACACTGTCCGGAATCCGAAGTGATGATACCTTTGAGCATCCCATGAAAGCCTGCTCTTCAATCATCTCTAACTGGCTAGGAAGTTGTATATCGGTAACATTCCCGCAATATGCAAATGCTGCTTTTCCAATTGATATCACGGAATCCGGAATTGCGATCTCCTGTAATCCGTCACAATCATAAAATGCACATATACCGATCGTTGTGACTGTACCAGGAATCACAAGCTTCTCCATCTGATCCAGATTTCGGAATGCTGATTCTCCGATCGTTGTAAGTCCTTCCGCTAATTCAACATCTTTCAAAGCGTAACAGGCATAAAAAGCTTCCTTTCCTATGCTTTCAACCTTTGAGCCTTTTTCGAACCGGATCGTCTCAAGATACTGTGAATTATAAAAGCACCTCTCCGGTATCGTTTCAATGGAAGCCGGAACCGTAAATTCTTTTAAAGACTTACAACCGTAAAGTAAATATTGAACATTCTTTCCAAATGAAGTAAGCTTGCATCCTTCCTCAAATGTAATCTTCTCCAGTGACTCATCCATATAGAACATGCCATGATTGAACGAACCTGAATTGAATTCTGTAACAGATGCCGGAATCGTGATCTCCTTCAGCTTCTTCTGTTGCTGCACCAGTGCTGTTGTTAATTTCTGCATCGTACTTGGAAGATAGATATATTCATACTGGAGATTTTCTGGTGGACTATATACATTAAAATATGTCAGTCCTTCTCCAACTTCTACCTGCACGATATTGTACTTGGCAAATACATCTTCATAATCTGAAAATAATCCAAACTGACCGGAATAGTTTGTATCTTCGCCTCCATATGTGATCGTTGCAATATACTTTTTTTCTTCTGTAGAAGCATAGATACGCCATATATTTTTATAGCTGTCTACCTGCTCTACCAATGCCTCTCCGGTCTTCTGATAATGATATCCGATTCCCTCATCGACTTCTACCTCTGCTGCATCCTCCGTCTGTGCATACGTTGTCATTGACCCATAAAGCGTTATGGGCGTCGCAATCGCAAGCATGGCAAGCATGGCGGCTGTCAGATAATGCTTTTTTCTCTTTGTTTTTAATTTACTCATATTTACCTCCCTTTCATTCATGCACGTATCCCTTATATCCCTAGTACCCCTGCATCCTGTTATACGGATGCTGTCGCATAGTTTATGATCATTTCCTTTAAACGTATCAACTCCGGCATATAATCCCTGTTATCCTCTGCGCCCCATATAAAGCCTCCCGCGTAGTAGGTACATGCTGCCATCATCGTATGTACGGTCACACGCATAAATTCATCCTCCGGTATATCCGTGCGAAGGGTATGATCTTCCTTTGCTTTCTCATACATCATATGCAATCGAGTATCAGCCGAATACACCGACGCATGAAGCTTCTCAAGCTGTTCCGGATCTACGCCCTCATGTGTGACGTAGTGATTAAAGTTATCATTGTACTGAAGCAGTTCCTTATGGTTCAGGTACATTTCAATATAACTGTCCAGCGTGAATATGAATCGTCCGACTGCCGGAATATCCTGAACCGATGAGATTGGTCTGTTCTGATCCAGCTCGTCCAGATATGCTTTCCACTGTGCCGCACAGACTGCAATTACAAGCTCTGTCTTATTCGAATAGCACCGGAATAAGGTCGCCCTGCCGATACCGACCGCCTCAGCGATCTCGCCCATACTTACCGCTTCAATCTTCTTTTCTACAAAGATGCGAAATGCAGTATTCAGGATCCGCTGTCGTCGTTCATTTTCTTTTGCTTTTTGTTTCTCTGATTTGTTCATTACCGTGTTCCTTTTTTGATACGTACTGTATCATTAATTTTATAAGAAATAAAATATAATGTCAATACTCATAAACACATCTTATATATAAGTCAAGGATTTTTTCTGACCTCAAAAAATCAGGCAGCCCTGCTTTGTGGGCTGCCTGTCTCTATTTAAGCTCCAGATATTTCTTAAGCTTTGGTTTTTTCTTTTTATAGTATTCCTGCAGCTTCTCCACCAACAGGGTGAGGTAGCGGAACAGGGATTCTGCCGCGAATCCGAATACCACCATAAGCAGTACGCAGATATTTGACAGATCGGTCAATGCAAATAACTTCTTCAGGAAAAATCCTGAGAATATAAATCCAATGATGTTCAGTCCGATCACACCATATTTCATCTTGTTTAACGGCTCACTGATCTTAAACAGGATCATAAAGCCAACAACGCAAAGCACCATTGTTGCGATCGTACCGATGCTTTCTTCCGGCAGGGCAAATACCTCACCGCAAATCACTAACGCGCCAACCGCAATTACGTCAGTAAGGCCACCCGGAAATGCTTTGAACATGACATTTGTAAGGAAATGTCCTTTGATCCGGTCTCTGTTCGGTTCAAGTGCAAGCAGAAATCCGGGAGCACCGATCGTAAACATACTGACCAATGAGATCTGCGCCGGTTCCAGCGGATAGGTGATCATAAAGATAACCGAGAACAGCGACATCAACAGTGAGAATATATTCTTAACAAGGAACAGGCTGGCGGAACGCTGTACATTATTTACAACCCGTCGTCCTTCGTATACCACATCCGGCATATGTGCAAAATCGGAATCCAGCAGAACGACCTGTGCTGCCTGTGTTGCAGCTTCACTACCGGATGCCATCGCCACGCTGCAGTCCGCATCCTTCATTGCAAGGATATCATTGACACCATCACCTGTCATCGCCACGGTATGCCCCTGCTTTTTAAGTGCCTGCACAAGCTTCTGCTTCTGCTTCGGTGTCACACGACCAAAAACCGTATATTCCCGTACGGCTTTTTTGATCTTTGCATCCGTATCAAGTGTCGTTGCATCCACATAGCTTTCTGCGTTGTCAATACCCGCCTGAACTGCGATCTGTGATACCGTCTTTGGGTTATCACCGGATATAACCTTGATCGCTACATCCTGACTCTTAAAGTATGCAAAAGTCTTTACCGCATTTTCACGAATCGGATTTGCCAGTGCCACAAAGCCAAGCGGTGTTACTCTGTCAGATAATCCATTTGCAATACTGCTTCCTTCATATCTTCCAAATAACAGCACACGATCTCCCTTTTCGGCATAAGGAAGGATCTCTTTCTCGATTGACGCATAATCATCCCGCATGATGAATTCCGGTGCACCAAGCAGATAGATGCCATCCGAAAATGTAATACTGCCGTATTTCAAACTGGATGAAAATGCCAGACGGTCAAGCGGTACTCTGTGTTTTCCGACACTACCGTCTGCCTCATCGGCATATTTCTTCAATGCCTCCATCGTAGCGTTATTATCCTGTGACGCTGCTGTATAATCAATCAGCAGCCCTTTTAATTCGTCCGTCGTCTTTAACGGATTCCGGCTATCCTTACTTAAGAACATATCCTTGACACTCATAACAGGCTCTGTGATCGTTCCGGTCTTATCCACACATAACACATCGACACGTGCCAGTGTCTCGATACTTTTCATATCATGCAGCAGGACTTTTCGTTTTGCCAGATTCATCGTACTGAGTGCCAGTGCAATCGTAGTAAGAAGATATAAGCCCTCCGGGATCATACCAAGGATAGCTGCAACTGTCGAGGTTACACTCTTCCGGATCGAGTCATCATTTACGAAATGGCTCTGCCAGAACAGAATAATACCGATCGGTATAATGATGATACCAACCCATTTTACGATCAGGTTGATCGACCGGATCATCTCGGACTGTTCACCGCTTCCCATGGTCTTTGCTTCCATGCTGAGTTTTGAGATATAGGATTCATTTCCGACCTTTTCCAGTCTGGCATAACATTCACCGGACACCACAAAGCTGCCGGATAACAGAGAACTGCCGCTCGTCTTTTCTACCTCGTCTGCTTCACCGGTAAGGAGGGATTCATTTACCTGAATGCTGCCATCGATAACAACCGCATCTGCACAGATCTGCTTTCCGGCTGTCAGTAAAATGACATCATCCTTTACCAGTTCTTCCGAATGGATCTGCTGTAAAACCCCATCTCTGACTACATCTGCATGAGGTGCATTTAAGAAATTCATTTTTTCCAGTGTCTTCTTCGCACGCAGCTCCTGTATGATACCGATCAATGTATTACCTATGATGATCGGTAAAAAGGTCAGGTTCCGAAAGGAACCAACAAGGATCAATAATACTGTGATAATAAGAAATATTAAGTTAAAGTATGTAAGTGTATTCGACAGAATGATCTCTTTCGTCGTTTTATCCGTCGATATATCGGTCTGATTCGTCAGCCCTTTTTCGATTCGTTTCTTTACTTCGTTTTCTGTCAGTCCCCGGATCGAAGGATTGATCTGATTTGCATGTGTATCGTCCATAAGATTTCCTCTCTGGTCTGTGTTATCAAAACTTTTACACCATTCTACTACATTCTTATGGAAAGAAAACGAAAATAATTGTTAAATTTTGTTAATTCTTTATTCGTCTTTATTCAGGTGATAACCAGCCCCCCATTTTCTTTCTATCCGTTCATTGAACCAAACTTCAGTTTCTTTCTTGTAATCAGATATGCTATTACACCACACAGAATTCCAACCAGAATGCCACCTAAGATATCGGTCGGGTAATGCACATACAGGTATAGTCTGGAAAATGCGATCAGCACCGCAAGCACCAGTGCCGGATACCGGAATTTCTCTTTTGCAAAAAACAATGCAGTTACTGCTGCAAAGGAAGCTGCCGTATGACCGGATGGAAATGAATAATCTGTCGGCTTCTTCACTAACAGGGGAATCGCTGTATTTACATCAAAGGGTCTTGTCCTTGCTACCGCATTCTTCAATATGCCATTACAAAGTATAACGTCAAATACCAGTGCAAGTGCCATCAGGATTCCTGTCTTTCTATGTTTCTTACTGATCAACAGCACGATCGTAAGCACGATCCAGATGACCCCTGCATTTCCAAGTGTCGATACAAATGGCATCACTACATCAAGAAATGCATTTCTCATATGCTCCTGTATAAAATCCAAAATCGTTAATTCCATCTGATTCACCTTTTGTCCTCCTGCCTGTATGTAAATCGCAAACTATTTCTACCGGTCTGCTATGTCGCTTCACTTATGCAAGTGATTTTGTATGTCTTTCAGATAAGTATCACTTATTTATTTTCCCCGGAGGATCTTCACACCACGAACGACCATGAATATTCCTACGATCAACAATGCTGCCGACATTACAGTTGAGAACAATGAATTCATAACAGCCATAAGGCTTGCTGTCTGAATAAGCATGACAATAAAACTAAGCACGATAATGCTGTTTGCCAATATAAAACAACCTCCGACCACAATACATATGACTCCGGCATAAATATTCGCGCCTTTCCGAACTGCCGATCCAATCTTTCTTGCCTTCTCTCGCTGTGCAGGATCCATATCCATGCCGTTCATCATCCGGTCAAATTCCGGAGACAGTCCACTTCCATATCCTGCAGCATCATCATTTACCTGACTGGTATAGACCTTGTTTCCAGCATCTCCTGAAAATGGTGTGCCCGGAGTCCCCTGCTGCCATTGTGAATCCTGTCTGGTATCTGTAACCCATGGTGATGTTTTCTCGCTATTTTCTATTATTATGTCTGCGGGTTGGCTGCCATACACACCATATGGGCCGTTATATCCGGACTGACTGTTGTATCCGGACTGACTATTATATTCGCCATATTGACTGTTATATCCGGAAGTCTGAACGACATCATCGCTCTCTCCTTTTATAAAGTTACGAATTCCCTGTATCAGAAGCAGCACTCCTATACCACCGAAAAACAAAAGGAAAAGTCTCATAATGCCTAACCCTTTTGCCAAAAGACCTACAAAGCCAAAACTCATGAATACCAAAGTTCCCAGAATGCAACCCAGTAATTGTTTGACCCGATTGGATACACTTTCCATCGAATTAATAAACAATACGATTCCTGTCAATGCAAATATCAATCCGAATCCAAGTACAATCCCCCATGTTAAGATTCCTCCCTGATCATACAGGTTTGTTATGCCCCAGACTCCGAGGGCAAGCATCATCACACCAAAGCAAAAGAAAACAAATGCTCCTATTTTTGCTCCTTTTTGTTCCTGCATAAAACCACCTCCGTTTATAGAGTATCACAGAACTGTGTTTTTTTGCACTCCTCCATGTATATTTTTTCGATTTTGTCACCAAATGCCTTCGATGAAAATGCTTCCGATGATACTTCTGTTCCTATAAAGCAAAAAAATCCCCCGCACTTGTCTCCTGTAGTTCTTCGGGCTACAGGCAAATGCGGGGAACCTTTTCTTTATTTGTTGATTTATTCACTCTAATAAGTATGTTTCTTTGACTTTGGTGCTGCAGCTTCAACCTCCTGTGCATTATGATTAGCTGTTGCACATACCTTCTGAACTGCTTTCTTTTTCTTCAATGGATGCTTTGGATTCTTATCCATGATCTACACTCCCTTTCTTATATCTGTATACATATACATAAGGGGTCATGTTTTTTATTCGCACGGCTCGATATCAACACATTTTATTCGATGGCAATGAAGTTCTCCTTTTCGATTGCTTCCGGTGCTTTCTTTGGAAGGGTCAGACGAAGAATACCACTTTCATATTTTGCATGTATATCCTTCTGACTGATACCGTCACCAACATAGAAACTTCTGCTCATGCTGCCGGCATAACGTTCACGTCTGATATACTTACCGTTCTTCTTATCTTTCTCATCCTTATCCAGACCTTTTGCAGCGGAAATGGTGATGTAGCCATCTTCCAGTTTGACATTTACTTCATCCTTCTTAAATCCAGGAAGATCAATGTCTACTTCATAGCTATCATCTGTTTCACGGACATCCGTCTTCATCATGTTCTTAGCATGTTTGCCATACAACGGGCTTTTCTCCGGAAACATTTCCTTTTCAAATTCCTTACCGAATGGGAAATCATCCATCCAATCATCAAATAAACTTTCTCCAAAAATACTAGGTCTTAACATAAGTCATTACTCCTTTCAATTTCAAACCAGTGTCGGAAATCTCAGCTCCTTATGGAACCTTGAGGCACTTAGACTTTTGTATGTTTAGCACTGTCAGAGAAACTGAGGTGTCGAATTTGTATGTTATAAGTTCCGGGATTTTTTCTTTTATCTTCTTTCTTAATCCCTTTCCTTATCTTTAGCTATGTTATAGCACCGTTTATTAGCACTGTCAAGAGGCGAGTGCTAATTTTATGTGAAGATTTTGTGAACTATCTGATTTCTATTTCTACACTTAAAAGAAAAAGCCAGACCGGCACTCACCGGTCTGGCTCTTTCTTCTATATAATTATAGGTTATTTGTAATTTACTCTACATCCTGTAAAGCTGCAAAGTCTTCCTCACCGGTACGAACCTTAACAACCTTATTAACACTGTATACGAAGATCTTACCATCACCGATATGTCCGGTATACAGAGCCTTCTTAGCAGCTTCAATAACTGCACTGACAGGAATCTTGCTGACTACGACTTCTACCTTAACCTTTGGAAGAAGGGTTGCATCTAATTCAACACCACGGTACATCTCGCCGGCACCCTTCTGGATACCACAGCCCATAACCTGATTCATTGTCATACCAGTTACACCAAGATCATTCAATGCCTTCTTCAAAATCTCAAACCGTGCAAGCTTTGCAATGATAACTACCTTGTAGATACCACTTGGAGATGCTGTAACAGGAGCTTCCGCAACCTTAACTGCTGCATTCTTTAATGTATCCGAAGCCTTATCATAATCAGCTACACCAAGATCTGTGTTTTCATTTACATCCATTGTCATTGTATTTGATACATCAACGATACTGAAGCCAGCATATGCAGATGGAAGACCATGCTCGCATGAATCCAGACCAACAATTTCCTCTTCCTCTGATACACGAAGGCCGAAGATCTTCTTAATAAGAAGGAATGCAATTGTAATCGTAACTGCTGTCCAGAGGATGGTCGCGCCCATACCTACGAACTGAATACCGAGCTGCTTGAAACCACCGCCATAGAATAAACCTTTGGCTGCAATCTGGTTTGCACCATATGTTACGCCATCACCGATACCTCTTGCAAATGCAGGAGCTGTATCTGTAGCGAAAAGACCAACTGCGATTGTTCCCCAGATACCATTTAAGCAGTGAACTGCAACAGCACCTACAGGATCATCAATATGTAATTTGTAATCTAAGAGCCATACACCGAATACAACCAATACACCGGCAACAGCACCGATCACGATAGCACCGAAAGCATCACAGACATCACAAGGAGCTGTAATTGCTACCAGACCTGCAAGAGATGCATTCAGACACATTGAAACATCAGGCTTACCATATTTTACCCAGGTAATGATCATTGCTACAACTGTTGCAACAGCAGGAGCAATTGTTGTTGTTACAAATATTGAACCAAGTTCTGAAACGGTTGTTGCTGCTGCACCATTGAATCCATACCAGCCAAGCCAGAGAATAAATACACCGAGACAACCGATCGGAAGGTTATGTCCAGGGAATGCATTTACTTTTTCAACCTTACCATCCTTGCCCTTTACAAACTTACCGATACGAGGTCCAAGGATTGCTGCACCGATCAATGCACAGATACCACCAACCATATGAATACAGTTAGAACCGGCAAAATCATGGAAGCCCATCTGAGCTAACCAGCCGCCGCCCCATGTCCAGTGTGCCTCAATCGGATAAATAACTGCTGAGATAATTGCTGAATATACACAATAAGAAATGAATTTTGTACGTTCTGCCATCGCACCGGATACGATTGTCGCTGTTGTTGCACAGAACACTAAGTTAAATACGAAGTTGGACCAGTCAAAATTTGCATAATCAGTAAATATGTCAAATCCCGGTTTACCGATCAAACCAACCATGTCTTCACCAAGTAAGAGTCCAAAACCAAGAAGGATAAATACAACTGTACCAATACAGAAGTCCATCAGGTTTTTCATCAGAATGTTTCCGGCATTCTTTGCTCTGGTAAATCCTGTCTCTACCATCGCAAATCCTGCCTGCATCCAGAATACCAATGCCGCTCCGATCAGGAACCAGACACCGTACACTTCACCAGAAATTGCATCTAAAATTTCACTTGTCATAGTTCTTACCTCCTAAAACTCAAAAATGCGATACATGGAGACTTATCCTTAACAGACGCCCCATTGCATCGCATTTTACTTCATTTTTCCCCTCATCCGGTCCGCGCGTATAGCCGGATATCAGGTTTTTCTTTGTCCTGTACCGGGGAACTTATGCCTCCCGATAAAAGAAAAAGGCACTACGAATATTTCGTAGCGCCTTTGCTATGTCCATGAGTATAGCACCGGGGATTACTCATGTCAACGATAAATTTATATTTTTTTTAGAGATTATTAACCATGCCTTTTCCAACTGATCAGCACAGTTTATAGTTTCGCATTCTATACAAGTATTTATCTACTTTCTCTTCATCTGTGGGATCAGTATAAAGCTGCAATACAGGATTGCTATAACTGCCATGATCCCCCCTGCAAATCCGATATACCCCATCGATGCATGTGTACATACCAGTCCACCGATCCAGGTGCCACATCCAATTCCCAGATTATAGATTCCTGAGAACATCGACATGGCAACAGCGGAGGCTTCCTCCGGAACCGCTTTGATTGTCTCTGACTGGAAAGTAACGTTAAATGCCGTTACAGCCATACCCCACAGCATACAGATCAATATCATTGTCCACGTAAATTTCGATGCCGGTTTCAGGCAAAGCATGACAACAGCAATCAGTGTGATCGATGCACGGATAAAATGATATCTGTGTTTGTCATATACACAGGAGAACAGAAAACTTCCAAGAATTCCGGCCGCTCCAAACAACATTAAAGTTATAGTAACAAGGTTGTCCTTAAACATTGCAATCTGCTTCAAAAACGGCTCAATATAGCTGTAGCCTGTATAGTATGCACCCGCAACTAAGAACGACATTAATATGATCCCAAGCATAACCGGGTTCTTCAATATCGCCGGCAGTTCTTTCATCTTAAAGGATGTACCCCCTTCAACCTTCGGGAATACAAATGCCATATAGATAAGAACAAGAAATGCAACAACCGCAACACAGAAAAATGTCATTCTCCATCCTACATATAATCCAACGATCCTTCCAAGCGGAAGTCCAAATATCATCGCAATGGATGTACCGGTTACTACCATACTCATCGCAAACGACCTGAACTTCTCCGGCACGATCTTAACTGCTGCCGGTGATGCGATCGACCAGAAGACCGCATGTGCACAGGCAACTATGATCCTTGCCGCCATCAGCATCGCATATCCGGTTGCAACCGCTGATAATATCTGACCGATTCCAAATAATGCAATCGTTCCCAGCAGCAGCTTTCGGAAGCTGATCCTTGATGCAAGCAGCATGAGTGGCAGTGATAACAGCATAACCGCCCATGAATATGCTGAGATCAGCATCCCCGCTTTTGCCTCCGTGACCCGAAAATCATCTGCTATATCAGTCAGAAGACCGATTGGCATGAATTCCGATGTATTAAATATAAATGCCGCTACCGTCATTCCGATGAGCGGCAGCCATTCCCTGATAGTTAATTTCTGATTCATTCTGCAATTATATCCTTTCCTGTAAATTCCTGTATTTTTCTATTTATACATTTACTGTTTTGCAACGCAGTCCGCTAATATATATTCTGTACCATGCAACGCAGTCTGTTAATATGCCTCCGTATTATGCAACACATTTATATGAAACCGATCTTGTATTATATGGTATTTTTTCCTATGAACCGCATCTGATATTATCCGGCATTTTTATTTTTATAGTAATTTTATTATCGGATTTCCAACTCCGCAAGTCAAAAAAATAGTCTTCTTCTTGTAATTTTTGCTGTTTTTACCGCTGTTTTTTCACGAAATTAAGCAAATTCTGTTGCATTAGCGTAGAAAAGTATGTATTATATTAAAATATTGTGTTATTTTTATAAATATTTGATTTTTTCATACTATAATTTTTTATTTTATTCATATAATTTATCAGAATAACACATCACCACAATACAAAAATGAAAAGGAGAAAATCATGTGGGCAACTGTAAATGAAATCTTAACAAAAATCGATGATTTTGTGTGGGGTCCTCCACTTATGGTCCTTATTATGGTCGGTGGAATTCTTCTCACAATCCGGATGGGCGTTCTTCAGATCCGCAAACTGCCATTAGCACTCAAATGGATGATCAAAAACGAAGAAGAAGGCGAAGGCGAGGTTACTTCCTTTGGTGCACTGTGTACTGCTCTTTCCGCTACGATTGGAACCGGTAATATCGTTGGTGTAGCAACTGCGATCGGAGCCGGTGGACCGGGAGCATTATTCTGGATGGTACTTGCTGCATTCTTCGGAATGGCAACCAAATACGCAGAAGGTCTTCTGGCTGTCAAATATCGTGTCGTTGACAAGGACAACCATGCACTTGGCGGACCATTCTACTATATCGAAAAAGGTATGGGTTCAAAATGGAAATGGCTTGCAAAAATATTTGCTTTCTTTGGTATCTGTGTAGGTCTGTTCGGTATCGGAACCTTCTCTCAGGTAAATGGTATCTCTTCCGCTGTTAATTCATTCTTTGATCCTGACATGCAGTGGACGGTTAATATTCCGGGAATCGGTACTTATTCATGGACCGTTGTTATCGCTTCCCTGATCTTAAGTGTATGTGTTGCACTCGTTCTGATTGGCGGACTGAAGCGTATCGCAAGCGTATCCCAGATCATCGTTCCATTTATGGCTGTTATCTATGTTGTTATATGTGTGATGTTACTGATCTGCAACATCACTAAAATTCCTGAGGCTGTTGTTATCATTGTAAAGAGCGCTTTCAAGCCTTCTGCTGTTGCGGGTGGTATCGCCGGTTCATTTATCGTTGCTATGCAGAAAGGTGTCGCGCGTGGTATCTTCTCAAATGAAGCCGGTCTTGGTTCTGCTCCTATCGCAGCAGCCGCTGCCCAGACAAAGGAACCGGTTCGTCAGGGACTTGTATCCATGACCGGTACTTTCATCGATACTATCATTATCTGTACAATGACAGGTCTTTCCATTGTTCTTACCGGTGCATGGAAAGTGGAAGGTTTACAGGGTGTTCAGGTTACCACATATGCTTTTAACGAGGGACTTCCGATTCCTGCAACGATATCAAGCTTCCTGTTAATGCTCTGTCTGGTATTCTTTGCATTTACGACGATCCTTGGATGGGATTATTATTCTGAGCGTTGTCTGGAATACTTATCCGGCGGCAAAAAGAAATCCATCATGATCTACAGATGGTTATACATTCTTGCTGTATTTATCGGACCTTACATGACAGTTTCTGCTGTATGGACGATCGCCGATATCTTCAACGGACTGATGGCTATTCCTAATATGATCGCCATCTTTGCTTTAAGCGGTGTGGTTGCAAGGGAAACGCGTGATTTCTTCAGCCGTCATAATAAGCAGCCTTTTGAATAAATTGTTAAAATAAAATAGAGGACCCTGAGATCTAATTCACATATTATTACGCAAGACACTTTCGTTCTATCTTCATGTAGCGGTACTAGGCTCCTGCTTTCGCAGATCGCTAAGGACCGACATTCAGATAGGCTTTCTTCATAATAGTGAATATATATCTCAGGGTCCTCTATTTTATTTTTCTGCACTATACTAATTCTTTCCCCCCGCTTCATATAGTTAATGGGTATCAAGTCACTTTGCAACACTTCATACCACATCTTATTTTATTTTTTGGGGTATCTGCTTTTATTTTAATAATCTATACCCTTATCTCTACCTTACTTTCGGGTATTATAGCCCATAGTAAGCATCCATACCCTGAAATCATTTTATTTATGGGTATAAAATCATTTTATTTTACACTATACCCATCTTCTTAATAATTTCCGGGTATCAGATTAATCTCATAACATTTATACCCGTATATGCGTTCAGGCCAATGACAATTCCGGGTATCAGGTTAATCTCATAACATTTATACCCATATATGATTTCAGTTCAATGACGATTCCGGGTATCACATTCATCTTCCGCATATTAAGCTATCCAAACGTTTTTTGTATTAATGCTATCTCTTCTCAACAAAACCCTTTACATGGTCAAGGACGATCTGCATCAGGCGGGTACGGGCTTCGGTGCTTGCCCAGGCGATATGTGGCGTAATGAGCAGCTTATGGCTGTCCTTTATAGCAAGCAGCGGATTGTCCGGCTGTATCGGTTCCGTCCGAAGGACATCTAAACCTGCGGCTGCAATCGTGCCCTGCTTCAAGGCTTCTGCAAGATCTTCTTCTACTACGATCGGTCCACGTCCAAGGTTCAGGAAGATCGCGGATCGTTTCATCTTTGCAAATGCCACTTTATCCATCAGATTCCCGGTATATTCATTTAATGGCGCATGAACCGATATGACATCAGAAGTCCGAAGAAGTGTATCCAGATCAACCTGCTCATAACCCTCCTGTGCCGGTCTGCCAGATGCTGAATAATAGATCACATGGGCACCAAATGCCTTTGCTATATCTGCTACCTTCCTTCCGATCGCTCCAAGTCCGATGATGCCCCATGTCTTTCCGGCAAGCTCTGTAAACGGCTCGCCAAACCAGGTAAATACATCATTTTTCTGGTAAGAGCCATTCTTTACATAATCATCATAATACCGAAGCTTTTCAAGCAGATAAAAAAGCATGGCAAATGTATGCTGTGCAACGATCGTAGTGGAATATCCGGCTACATTTCTCCATTCAATTCCCCGTTTATCCAGATAGTTCTTATCCAGATTGTTTGTTCCGGTTGCCGCTACACAAACCAGCTTCAGATTCTGAGCCGTTCCAACCGTCTGCTCATTTACCGGGACTTTATTCACAATGATAACATCTGCATCCTTCGCCCGCTCCGGAACTTCTTCCGGCTGTGACATCTCATATGTTACAACTTCTCCCAAAGCCTCAAAGCCCGTCAAGTCAATGTCTTCTCCTATCGTCTTACGATCTAAAAATACTATCTTCATATTTATTTTTAATCCTTTCATCTATTTTTGTTATCCGACATTCCATTCACCTGCGTCTGCTGTCAGGGTGGATAGAAAACATAAAGTGTAATTTCCGTTATGATGCCTGCACTAGCTGCCGGCACAAAGCCCTTGTCTGAACCCGTAAGGGTAAGTTAGGGCGGCTGACGGCAAATAGGCGTGCGGGCAGAATAGGAAATGAAACGTGTTTTCTATCCCCCCTGACAGCAGGCACAGGCAAATAGAATAACTGATAAGCATATAAACTTATTTAAAATATGGGAGGATCAATCAAGATTCTCCCATACTGCTACCATAATTACTTTCATATTCTTCCTGACATCGAAATCCGGGAGCACATCTCCATCCTTGAAAATACATGCCTGAATACTCTTTCTGACCGTATAGTCCTTCGCTGCATGGAATAATCCATCCGTCGAATACCACAAATTTTTTCCTTCAATGGATATGCGCAGTTTCCATCCGGCAAATCGTTTTCCCGGTACTTCGTATCCGCATGTCCGCAGTGTCTGATCTCCGGTATGTTCCCAGATCGTCTTGTCCCTGTATTCCAGATTTCCACTCTTCAACCGGGTAAGTGTTCCTACATTCCCGGTTCCATCGACTGCCTCCGGATAGTGACTGACCGCTTCCTTATGGTTGCTGTTGTACCACACCATAAACGGATATCTGCCAAATGTTTCCTTCGTTGCTTCCAGTGCTTTTTCCGTTACAAAATCTGTACAGATCATATCCACACCAAGCTGGAGCAGATAATTAGCATAAACAGCATCATCTGAAACCGTATAACAAAATGCATACAGTCCGGCATCATGTACCTTACGGACATTTTCCTTTGTTACAAAATTCGTCCGCATTGCAACACTGCATATTCCATGATCCAGACAATAAGTGAGGATCGAATCCAGCTTATCGATATTTAATCCAACCAGATACATATAATTTGCAAAATGATATACGGAGTCGATCTGTTCATACATCGGCTGGCTGTATACCTGCATCAGCAGACGATCGAGCAGACCTTCATCCTGCCGGAAATCCTCCAGCATAGCGGCAACCCGTTTCTCGTTCCCTTTTTTTATATTATGGAAATCAATTTCAAATGTATAGGCAGGTTCATTCTTTACTTTTTCATAGAACTGTCTCGCGTCCATGATCGAATGTCCGTGGATCGGTATCTGCATTGCCTGTTCATATGTCATATGCGCAAATTCCGGCTTATATGAAACCCCGGTGCACTTACAATTATTCTCTGTCCAGCCATGACACAATACCAGACGGTCATCCTCCGTATAGGAAAGATCGATCTCAAACGACTGATAGCCTTCCTTTTTCCCATGTTCAAATGCCTCTGCCGTATTATGATAGGTTGTACCATCCATACCGCCAAATGCATGTGCCATCAGTTTTTTCGAGAATATCTCATATCCACAGTTTCTGCGGATTCCATGTTCATCCTCCCACTGTGCAACCAGATAGATCTCATCATCCGCAGCTTCATACAAAGATTCTACCGATGCTGCGATCGGTATCAACTGCTTGCAAACCGTGCCGTCATAAAAGGAATCGTGCCAGTTATGATCCGTTCCATACCATATCCAGCCTTCTTCTGTACGCTTTCTGGCATAATAACCGATGCACTTCAGATTGGAATTGGAAAATACTGTTTCAACAGTCAAATCCCCACCATCAGTATTTGAAACAAACTTTTTTTCTTTCCCGAAGCCCCCGTCCGGAAGCCAAAATGAACGGCGGACAAAACGTTCACCGTTCTGTCTGCCGCCATTTCCATCATAGATCAATGTATATTCTTTCTTTTCCTGTTCCCGTTTCCAAGGCAGATGAAACTTCATTTTCCGCTACCATCCTTTTATTTTCCAAGATCATCTTTAATCTGGGTGGTTGAAATGTCCGGTGTTCTTGGAAGATACACGACATCACAATAGTCTTTCAGAAAATCAAACTTCCCTTCCCAGTCATTTCCCATAACAAAGGTATCAATCTTAAATTCTTTGATATCTTCTGATTTCTGTTCCCAGCATTCCTCCGGAATGACAAGGTCAACATAACGGATCGCCTCTAATAACTGCTTTCTTTCCTCATAAGAAAAATAACATTTCTTATGCTTCTGATTCCAGTTAAATTCATCTGTTGAAAGTGCAACGATCAGATAGTCTCCCAATTCCTTTGCTCTCCGTAACAGATTGATATGTCCGTAATGCAGCAAATCAAAGGTTCCATATGTTATTACCTTTTTCATATTATTCTCCTTCTCTCATCACAGCAGCGTTGATCGCCTGTGTCAGATCTTTTGCATCCTTCATATAACAAACCGGACATGCATCCCCGATCATCTGACTGATATATGCATACTGCTCTTCATTCTTCACAAATACTGCCCTCATATAAGATGCACTTACCTGTAAGGCATCCTTCAGGAATGTATTATTATTTTCTGTGATCTCTTTGTACATAAGGTCACTGATAATCATTATTTTATTTGGCTGATCCATAAATGTCAATGCCAGAAGTTTTTCCGGATCTGTCACATCAAGCAATACTGCCAGATCAAAGGCAGCACGTCCCAGAAAACGCCTGACTGCTGCTGCATAATCATATTTCCATACGGACATTGCCTGTCCTATCGTAATCTTCCCACTTTCGTAAAGTTTCTTCGCTGTACGTCCCATCGCACTTGGAAAATAATCAGCGGTTGTTCCGATAACCGGAACTTTATTCAGCAACGGATATGCTGAATCCTTATTCTCATTGACCATATCCTGATTGCAGGAAATAAACAATTCCACCGTATCACTTCCGGCACAGTTTTCCGCTGTTTTTCTAAGCCACTGTGTCTCCGTACACTCGGACAGTGCATCTGAATAGATCATTACTTTCTTTTTCTTATTTTTCGGAATCGCTTCTACTTCAACTTCATCCTCGGTTCCCATGAATAAGCTGCAAAGCTTATGCGCATTCTCAACGGAATCGTAAGCGCAGAACTCCTGATATGCTGCTTCATCATCATAGGTCTTACCACGGTTGATCGCCGCAAGTACCTCTTCCGGTGTTACTGCCTTATCAAAAGGAAGCTCCATCAGATCCATATAAGTGCCACGTTTCTTACGATACAGTTCATAGTCAGCGCAATATAAAACGATCTGCCGGCGAAGTGCCAGATAATCATAGAATACACTGGAGTAATCCGTGATCAGTGCATCCGTCAATGCCAACAGCTTATAGCTGTCCACGGTCGGAGGGAACTGGCGGATTCTCTTAAACTGACTGTAATCCAGCGAATCACTGACTCTGTGATGCAGATTTACATACAGGATCTGATCCTCTCGGAGATTTGCATCCAGATAATCCAGAAGCTCCTTTGATTCCGCAACAACCTGATCGACCTTAAGATAATCCTTCCAGGTTGGCATGTAGGCATAAATGTGCTCCCCGTTCGGTGCAAGCATCTTGCGCAATTCTGTCTGGTCACTCTGCGCAGCTTCTAACATACCACCGGTTCTTGGATAACCGAGCTTTAAAACCTTGCCCGGCATCAGTTCTGCTACCTTATAGGATTCCAGCATATGTTTTTTTGTATAATCATTTGGATATAACAGATAGTCTGCATCAATGAAATTGCTCTGCTGAATGCCATTCTTATGTTTTCCTTTTGCATTCTTTGCAAGTCCCAGTTTTTTAAGCGGGGTTCCATGCCAGATATTAATGTACATCTGACCTTCTTTCTTCACCCATGCAGCCGTTAAATACACCTCAGTCAGAAGAAACTGTGCCGTTTCGATCAACTCCATATAGACAGAATCCGGAGTCACCGCCTCTGTACGGTTCCATCCGTTCTGTCTGATATAGGTCTTTACAATCTCTTCTGTATCTTTGGCTGTTTTGACATAGATATGAAAATCTTTAAATGCATCGTTATGATTTAATTCATTTAAAATATACTGCATACTGCCACGGACATTTTTTCCGAGTCCCATCAGCACAACCCGTCCCGGTACGATCTTACTGTCATAGTAATAATCGGTCACCGTACGCTTGCCGACCGGAATCTGATTCTCTTTCGCCCATGCTTCCATCTGCTGTAAACTGTTTTGCCGTTCCTGATACTCCGGTGTTCCTTCTCCGGTTACAGCATGATAATCCACCAGCCCATCTGATGATGGTTTCTTCCATATGTCTGTCTGAATTATGGAAGCCGGTTCTTTTTCCTGACCTGCATCTATATTCTGCGGCTTTTTTTCTTCCTTTACATGCCGCTTAAATAATCCTGTTATCGAAAGCTTCATATCGTGTTAAAACTCCTTATCTTTTTAACCTATTTTACCACTTATAGTATATCTATTTACAGGTAAACTTTCAATAACATTTTCCCCTGTGCCAGGTTCTATTTTCTGACTTTGTCTGAATTACACCGTCTGTTTCTTCTCCGTATCCATATCTTGCTTTCTTAAAAGCTGATGAAAAGCATCTCCGGCTTCCATATATGCTTCCTCGTAAAAATATTCCTGGGAATTTAAGACAGGTCCCACCATTGACAGTTTCTGATAACTGCCATCCGGCTGCTGCTCTCTGGCTTTCACATTATCGCGAAGCATCGTTGCAAACATCTTCCTGACTTTATTCTTCACCGTCTCATCATAAAGCGGCGCTGCGACCTCCACACGACGAAGTGTATTTCTCGTCATAAAATCAGCCGATGCGATATATACCTTATCCCTGTCATGCGTTCCGAAAATATAGATTCTGGAGTGTTCCAGGAAACGTCCTACAATACTTACAATATGAATATTATCGGTATCTCCCGGTATTCCACTTCTTAAGCAGTTAATGCCACGGATCACCATGTCGATCTTTACTCCGGCTCTGGATGCATCGATCAGCTTATCTATGATCTTCTTATCCGTCAGTGAATTGATCTTGATTCCGATATAGGCGGGCTTTCCTTCCTTTGCGATCTGAATCTCATTCTCGATCATGGCAAGAATCTTATTCTGGAGACATTTTGGTGCAACCAGCAGATGTTCCATATCTTCTACTACTGAACCAAGCAAAATCGCTTGAAATACCTTTGCTGCTTCTTCTCCAATTCTCTTATCTGCTGTGATCAACGACAGATCCGTATATAATCTGGAAGTCTTTTCGTTATAATTTCCGGTTCCGACCTGCGTAATATACTGAATCTCATCTCCAACCTTTCTGGTGATCAGACACAGCTTTGAATGAACCTTTAAGCCATCAATTCCATATACGACATGGCAGCCTGCATCCTCTAACGTACGGCTCCACTCAATATTATTTGCCTCGTCAAATCTCGCCTTTAATTCAACCAGTACATCGACCTGTTTGCCATTTTCAGCAGCTTCGGTCAGTGCCTCTACCACCTTGCTATTTCTTGCCAGACGGTAAAGTGTCATACGAATAGAGATAACCTCCGGATCACGGGCAGCATCCTGAAGCATCTGCAGAAATGGTTTAATGCTCTCATACGGATAGGATAATAAAACATCATGATCCAAAATCTGTGGTATGATATGTTCATTGCTCTTTAACATCGGAGATGGCTGCGGTACACGTCTCTGATAGACCAGATTTGCATCTTTTCTCAGAATATCCTCGATCTGGAACAGGAATGAAAGATCAAGCGGAGCCTGATTTAAGAATACATGTGGCTCTTCCATCTCTGCATACTCACATACCTGTTTTATCATATCTTCATTGATATCACGGGATAATTCCAGCCGTACCGGTGCAAGCTTTTTTCTGAGCTTTACGATCTGTGCCATCTTATCTCTGTAGTCAAGATCTTCATCATAGACTGCATTAAAATCAATATCCGCATTTCTCGTTACGCGGATCACAGATTTTTCCAGAACCTTATAGTCCTTATACACCTTTGGCAGGAAATGCAGGATCAGTTCCTCGACCAGCATATAGGTATCATCCTTCGTCGGAATCCGGATCAGTCTTGGAAATACAGAACTGCTGCATGGAATGATCCCTATTTTTTTCTTACCATTCCTTGTACCAAGAACAGCAAGCGCGTAGATCTCCTGTCCCTTCAAAAACGGAAATGGCTGCTTTCTTCCAACGATCATAACCGATAACAACGGTACGATCTCTTTCATGAAATATTCTTCCAGATATTTGCTCTCTGATTTTGCAAGTGCTTTAAAATCCGTCAGATGAACGCCCTCCTCACCAACCTCCTTCATAATGGAAGCATAGACGGCATCCTTTCTTTCGTTTAGTTCTGCAACTCGTTTTAAGATTGCCTCGATCTGCTCTCCCGCTGTCATATTTGTCTTGTTCTCCCGGAGTTTCTGGCTTAACAGCTTCTGATCCTCCAACGAACCGACACGCACCATAAAGAATTCATCCAGATTGCTCTGAAAGATAGACAAAAATGTCATCCGCTCGCACAATGGAACACTGGTGTCCTCGGCTTCTTCCAGCACTCGTTCATTGAATTTCAGCCATGATAATTCACGATTTTCATACAATCCGATATGATTCACCTTTTTTACCCGCTTTTCTTGCTGTATTTTCTCATTTGCCACTTCTGCATTTTTCAGATTCTTTTCTCCGTTATTCATTCTTTTTATCGCTCCTGTTATTTTCTCTTTTATGTACTGAAATATTCTTTGAATCGCCATACACCCCCTGTCAGATTACCCGTTGTTTATTGATCGTAAGCCAGAATTCCAGCCCAAGCACCTCGGCTGATTTCCTGCACAGGATCATACGTTGTAAAAAGATCTCAAAATAATCCATAACGGCACACATAGATTTATCGATCTTTAATTTCAGCTCAATATGTGAATCCCTGGTAATCTTCAGTTTGTTTTCTTTTACGGCATAGTTCACTCTGTCATGAATATCAAAGGATGAAATATCCGTATTTCTGACTCTCGAATTTCTCACATCACTTTTATCCGCGATCAGCAATGCTGCTGCAATCGGATTTACCGGAAATGCCGCCGACTCATCGTGATTGCCTATTGCTGTTATGATCGTCGCTGTATCCTCCGGATCTGCACCCATATCGTCCAATATTCGAAACGCCATGACCGCACCGGACTGCGCATGTCCTTCCCGGTTCACAACATTTCCAATATCATGCAGATACCCTGCAATACTCGCAAGCTCCGCTTCACGCTCGGAATAGCCAAGCGTCAGCAGTATCTCCCTTGCCGTCTCTGCTACACGTTCCACATGTGCAAATCCATGCTCTGTATATCCCATTGCATGTAAGGATTCGTCTGCCATCCTTATATATGTCTGAACCGCTTTGTTCTTTTTTACATCTTCAAATGTTACTTTCATACGTCATCTATCTCTCTTCTACTTCACTGTTCTTCAATTTACACCATCCCATTTTTTGCTGCTATCAACCACTTGAAATTTTTTTGTAAAATTATGGTAAAATCATTCATTTTCCATGTATTACCAGCATTCTCCAAATGATTCCCCATATTTTCAGCACTTTCGGGTCCCTCTAAAAAGCACCCGAAAATTTTACATTTCTTTCTAAGTATATGTGATCCGTTGCATTTCTATTTATGTAAAATGTATGTTTATGCAGATTCCTTCTGTATATTTTCTTCTGTATTATCTGATTTATTTTATAGTCGATACAGCGATCCATACATAAAAACAGACAGATTATAAGAACCTCAATGGGCTCTTATAACCTGTCTGTTCTCATGTTATAAACTACGCTTTGTTTTTGGCTTTTGTTTATATCTGGGGATTTTTCTCCATGATACTCATATATGCCGGACGCATGATCCGGTTATTCGTGATCAGCTCCTCGATCCTGTGTGCGCTCCATCCAACGATACGTGCAACTGCAAACATCGCTGTATAAAGCTCCATCGGGATTCCCAGCATGTCATATACAAATCCGCTGTAGAAATCCACATTTGGACTTACACCCTTGAAGATCTTGCGCTGCTTTGCGATCAGCTCCGGGGCAAGCTCCTCTATGTTCTCATACAACCTGAGATCTTTTTCCCTGCCCTTTTCATGAGCCAGCTTAACGACATAATCCTTGAACACCCGCTCTCTCGGATCTGACAAGGAATATACGGCATGTCCCATACCATAGATCAGTCCCTTATTGTCAAATGCTTCCTTGTTCAGGATCTTGCTTAAATATGCTTCTATCTCATCTTTATCTTCATAGTCTTTTATATGTCCGCGAATATTATCCATCATTTCCATAACCTTGATATTGGCACCACCATGCTTTGGTCCCTTTAAGGATGACATAGCAGCCGCCATTGTGGAATAGGTGTCCGAACCGGAGGACGTAACAACTCTTGTTGTAAAGGTTGAATTATTACCACCACCATGCTCCATATGAAGGATCAGTGCCGTATCAAGTACCTTTGCCTCTACCTTGGAATATTTCTTATCCGGACGAAGCAGCATGAGAATATTCTCAGCCGTTGACAGATTCTTTGCCGGACGATGGATGAACATACTGTCATTCTTTACATAATGATTATATGCATTATATCCATATACAGCCAGCATCGGAAATTCACTGATCAGCTGGATACACTGACGCAGAGAATTATTCACACCGGTATCCTTTGCATTCTTATCATAGGATGCAAGCGTCAGGATACTACGTGTCATGGAATTCATGATATCCTCTGTCGGCGCTTTCATGATAACATCTCTTGTAAAATTCGATGGCAGCGTACGAAGCCCACCGATGATCTTCTCAAATTCATGCTGTTCTTCTGCATTTGGCAGCTCACCCATCAACAGAAGATATGCCACCTTTTCAAACCCCAGTTCATCTTCTCCCAGACTTCCGATCAGATTCTCCACCCGATAACCCCTGTACCAGAGTTCTCCATCACAAGGTACTTTCTTGCCATTCTGCACCTTAGAGGATACAATCTTTGAAATATTCGTCAGACCGGTCAATACACCAACTCCGCGGTCATCGCGAAGTCCGCGATTTACTCCATATTCATCATATAATCTTGGTGCGATATAATCATTTTTCTCGCATATCTTTTCCTGTATTGCCACATACTCATTCATTTTCATCAGACTCATCATCGTTCTTCACCACCTGCATTTCTTCAATCTCACTCTCCATAACCGTATCCAGCTCCTTCATCAGGATCAACAGATTGATCATATTCTCTTTGCCGAATTTGTTAATTACATTTCCGTAAAAGTCCTTAATGATCGTTTCCTGCTCATGAAGCTGTTTCGCACCGGCATCCGTGATCGTTACATAAGTGCCGTCCGTACCATTTCCATCATGTGACCATTTGACATAGCCGCAATCTCTGAGATCCCTTACCGTCTTTGATGTCCTGCGAATGCTCATCTGCATCCGGACGGACAGATCAGTCAGATATGCCTTGCCGCCATAAATAGCAGAATCCCCGCTGATCGCCTCTATACTTTGCAGCGCGACATATTCCGCAACACTTAATTTAGAAAATAAATGCCGTACGGAGTCCCTGCTCATCATGTATTTTCTGTAGGTAAATTCATTCGATAATTTCGTAATATCAATTTCCTGTTCGACTTTCTGTTCCTGCATAAACAACCTCCCTTTCCGGTACACATATAAAAGCCCCTGTTATCACTCCAACGTATATTGTTTCACTGAATTGTACACAATAACAAGTATAAGTGTCCCTTTGCTCTGTCAACTCTCTGTCCCTATGTAGTTTTATTTCCTGATCTTTTTATAGATTTTTCGTATCTGTTCCAAACATGAACGGAACAATGAATGAAAAGATTTTATTGAAATAATAGATTTAAATATACTCTACTTGATATGATAAATGAAACTTCCGGCTTCTGTCAACCGACTTTATCCTTATTTAAGAACTGCGCCGAAAATTTTAGAATTATGATAGAGAGGGATGGCGGCAGACAGGAATCCATGTAAGATACACATATATAGTTTTATTTGCAAGTAGCTGCCCTTAATGAATTAAAAATGAATAAGAATATACATATTATTCCGTAAGACGCTTCCGCTCGTATCCTCGTGCAGCGGTACATAAAGTTGCAAAAGACGCAACTTAAGTACCGGCCTCGGATAAGGCTTACTCCATAATAGTATATCTCTCATCCATTTTATTCATTAATGGGCAGCTCAATATAATCTATACTCTACATATGTGTATCTCATTTTATTGCCCTGTCTGCCGCCATACCCTCTATCTATAAAAAGCAGCGTTATAAAGGCACTTAGATACAAAAATAAAGATACATTATCATCATGCAGCAAGCACGTTCGGACACGAATACTTAAAGTACAAATGGAAAATAGCATTACTATTATGTAGCAAGCCTTTTCCAACGCCGGTTCTTAGTGAGTCGCCATAGGCGAGGAACTTAGTACCGTTGCGTTGGAATAGAGTGCAAACGACTTGCGTAATAATATGTAATGTATTTTCCATTTTGTTTCAAAGGCTCCCGAACGTGACTTGCGTAATAATAAATAATGTATCTTTATTTTTGTTACATAGCCTTTATAATGCTGCTTTGATCTGCTTATAGATGCCCTCTGCGTCGAGTTCATACTTATGAAGCAGGTCCTTTGCCGGGCCGGACTCACCGAAGGTATCGCGAACACCGATCCTTGTTACCTTAACCGGATTCTTCTCTGCCAGACATTCCATAACCGCTGAACCGAGTCCACCGATGATCGAATGCTCCTCTACCGTGAACACTCTGCCGGTTGCCTGTGCTGCCTTTACGACAAGTTCCTCGTCAAGCGGTTTGATCGTGTGGATATTGATCACCTGTGCATCGATACCGTCCTCTGCCAAAAACTTCGCAGCTTCTAAGCTCTCAGATACCGGAAGTCCGGTTGCTATGATCGTGATATCCTTTCCAGGCCGTAATTCTACGCCCTTGCCGATCTCAAACTTGTAGGTTATCTCATCATTAATGACCGGTACTGCCAGTCTTCCAAATCTCATATAGACAGGTCCTACATATTCATATGCTGCCTTTACGGCTGCTCTTGCTTCTACATCATCACATGGATTGATAACCACCATGCCAGGGATCTCTCTCATCAGTGCAAGATCTTCATTACACTGGTGGGTTGCTCCGTCTTCTCCTACGGAGATACCTGCGTGAGTTGCTCCGATCTTTACATTCAGATGTGGGTATCCGATACTGTTTCTTACCTGCTCAAAAGCTCTGCCTGCCGCAAACATCGCAAAGGAGCTCATAAACGGCACATATCCACAGGTTGACATTCCGGCTGCGATGCCTGCCATATTACATTCTGCGATACCACAGTCTACATGGCGTTCCGGAAATGCTTTCTTGAAGATTCCGGTCTTTGTTGCTGCTGCAAGGTCTGCATCCAGTACGATCAGGTTCTCATGTTCTTTTCCAAGCTCAACCAATGCATTACCATAGCTGTCTCTTGTTGCGATCTTCTTTACTTCTGACATAACACGTCACCTGCCTTTTCCAGTTCTTCCATTGCAATCGCATACTCCTCGTCATTCGGAGCTTTACCATGCCATCCCACATTGTTCTCCATGAAGGATACTCCCTTACCTTTTACGGTATGGGCGATGATCGCTGTCGGCATTCCCTTGGTTGCCTTTGCTTCCTTGAATGCTGCATCGATCTGATCAAAATCATTTCCGTCGATATTAATTACATGGAAATTAAATGCTTCAAACTTCTTATCGATCGGATATGGGGAACATACATCCTCAACGGTTCCGTCGATCTGAAGGTTATTATTATCTACGATCACTACAAGGTTATCCAGCTTTCTGTGACCTGCAAACATAGCAGCCTCCCAGATCTGTCCCTCCTGGATCTCTCCGTCTCCGCACAGGCAGTAGGTTCTGTATTCCTTACCGGACATCTTTGCTGCAAGTGCCATACCGACTGCTGCAGAAAGTCCCTGTCCGAGAGAACCGGATGACATGTCCACACCAGGAATGTGCTTCATATCCGGGTGTCCCTGTAAATAAGAACCGATATGACGCAGGGTCAGAAGATCCTCAACCGGGAAAAATCCTCTCTCAGCAAGGGCTGAATAGTAACCCGGTGCTGTATGTCCTTTGGATAATACAAAACGGTCTCTGTTCTCATCCTTTGGATTCTTCGGATCCACATGTAATTCCTCAAAATAAAGATAAGTAAAAATGTCTGCTGCTGAAAGTGATCCGCCCGGATGTCCTGCTTTTGCAGAATGTACGGAGGAAACAATTCCCTTACGGATGTCAACAGCCTTTTTTTGAAGGTCTAGTTTGTTCATGTCTTTCTCCATTTCGTTTTATTTTCATTTTTATAATTGTCCCAGCACTTTTCCGATCTTGTCAGCGATCAGAAGATCTGCCTGACTGTCCGTCTGTGTCGGCGACATATTAATAACTACCAGGTGTTTTCCTCTGAAATACCGAATCAGTCCGGCGGCAGGATAAACAACCAACGAGGTTCCGCCAATGATCAATGTATCTGCCTCCGAAATATACCGGATCGCATTCTCAATGTCGTCATTGTTCAGACCCTCTTCATATAATACTACATCCGGCTTAATTATTCCACCACAACTGCATTTTGGTACACCATCTGATTGAATAATATAATCCAGATCATAGAATTTGTGACATTTTGTGCAATAATTTCTATGGATCGAACCATGCAGCTCAATCACATTCTTACTTCCTGCCATCTGATGCAGGCCGTCAATATTCTGTGTTACGATCACTGCAAGTTTCCCCTGCGCTTCCAGTTCTGCAAGTTTTTTATGTGCCATATTCGGCTTTGCATCTTGATAGATCATCTTATCCTTATAGAAACGGTAAAACTCTTCCGGGTCACGCATATAGAAGCTGTGACTGATGATCGTTTCAGGTGGATATTTGTATTTCTGATTATACAATCCATCCACACTGCGGAAATCCGGAATCCCGCTCTCTGTAGAAACACCCGCTCCACCAAAGAAAACCATACGTTCCGAACCTGCAACAATTTCTTTTAACTTTGCAATTTTCTCATTCATTTGTTCCATATATCAGTCTCCCTTCTGCATAATACAGGATCAGGCAATAGCGCAACCTTCCTATTGTAGTTCTACTATTGCCTGTCCTTGCTGTGTCACGGCATTGCCGTAACTTCTATATCCACTTTACAGGTACTGTCCACTGTGTATGTATCGCTGTCTTTTATCGACAGCTCAACCGTATTTGCACCAATGGATAATGTTTCCGCATCAATCGTTATCTTCAGATCCTTCGCTGTAAGCTTGGCAACCTCATCAGAAAGCCCTGATATCACAACTGTATTTCCCTCCGGAAACTGAACAGCATAATCATAGTCCGTCCGTTTATTCTCAATCGTAATATCATTGGCTGATATCGTCATTGTTCTGCTGATATTCCGTTCAATCGCTACATGGACGCTGATGCTTGTATTCTCATCTGCCAGAACAACTCCATCAGGCAAATACTTGGATATCTCGATCGTACTTTCCAGATCTTCACTGCATCCGGATACATCGATATCATCTACTGTTATCTCCATGAGATTCTGCAGCACATCTGCCGGTCCTCCAACTGTTATTTCATTCGGCACATATTCTACGTTCACTACTTTATAATTATCTGCCGGAACACCGGTTGTGTCCAGCTTTACTGCTACCGTTTTCGTCTTATAAACCGGTATAGTTACAGACACTCCGGTCACCTTGCTTTCCAGCTTCTTACCGGATACCGCGTCACCATTTGCATCATAGAAGATTGGTGTGCAGGTTGCTGTTACATCTGAAGTCCGTCCGGATACGTCCACCTGTACCTCTGCCTTCTCAATCCGTTCGATCACGCTTGCTGCTCCCTTTACCGTTATCAGATTCGGCGTAGATACCGGAATACCGGTCGTATATCCTTCTGCCGTTTCACCCTTTGTCGTAACCGTTACCGGCAGGGATGCCGTCTGTTCCTCCTCCAGTTCTACCTGGAGTACATTATCTACGATCGTAATGCTGATATTGTTATTTACAGACGATGAATTCGCTGTCACCGTAATATTTACAGCATTTGTGATCGACAATTTTGACATATCCGCAACTGCTGTAAAATCAGAAGCTCCAAGTGCATTTACAACTGAACGTCTGCCCTTTACGATGATGTCCACTGTTTCACCGGACACAATATCATACAACTGATTCTTGTCCGTAATCGCATCTGTATTGATCAGGGTAACCGGTATATCTCTGATCTGCCGTGTGGTTGAATAATCATCCACATTTAAAACTGTGACCCAGACAACAAATCCAAGGATCAATGATAAGAGTTTCCATCCCCAGTTACTGAATAATTTATCTTTCATTGCCGTCAGCCTCCTTTCTCTTATCAGAAGACTTTCCACTTTTTACATTACCTGAACTGGTCTTTTTCTCAGTACTCTTCTTTTTGCGTTTGCCATCCCTCTGCCGGCGTTCATCCTTTTTCTTTCCATCCTCCTGATTTAACAGTTCCAGATGGTTCCGGATACTTTCTGTATCCAGGTTTCGATACAGCTCGCCACCCTTTGCGATCGAGATCGAGCCGGTCTCCTCTGATACGATCAGTGTTACACTATCGGACACCTCACTGATACCTACACCTGCACGATGTCTGGTTCCCAACTCCTTGTTGATAGAGAGATTGGCTGACAATGGAAGATAACAGGTTGCTGCAACCACTCTGTTATTTCTGAGGATGACTGCACCATCATGAAGCGGTGTATTATGCTCAAATATATTAAGCAGAAGCTGGTTCGTTACAACCGCATCAACAGGGATTCCCGTATCAATATATTCACCCAGTGCGACCTTGTCTTCAATAACGATCAATGCACCTGTCCGGTTCGCTGATAAAACAGTTACTGTCTTGATCAGCTCATAAATCGTTTTGTCACTCAACTTTCTTTCATCTGCATCTTCATGCATGATATAATCAAAAAATTTCTTTCGTCCAAGTGTTTCCAGACCTCGCCGGAACTCCGGCTGGAATAAAATGATAACTGCCAGAATACCTATGCTGAACACATTTTTCAATATATACAGAATCGTATTAAACTGGAACAGGGATGCCAGAATCGTAAATAACAGGATTAGAACAATACCCTTTAACAGTGTCCATGCACGATTGCTCTTAAACCACATCAGTATCTTATAAATCACATATGAAAGGATCAGGATCTCAATAATGTCACTGATATCCGGTGTGGTAATGTAAAACCAGTCAAAATATGTTCTCATAAATGCCAGGATCTTATCCATTCGATATCTCTCCTTTCTGAATATTCCGGATATACAAAGGCTGTATCAGCCTTCCTATATGGTGGGATAAAGATATGACCTGACAAAAACGTCAGGTCATATGCAAGAATTCATTTTACCTCGTAACACCACTTACTGAATCTTCATCAGCGATATTCTGTGATACTGTATTGATCTTTTTTACGTTCTTCTGCTGTTTCGTCATAACGATCTTTGGAACAGCTTTTACATAATAATAATATTCCTCATCTTCAAACTGTGTATTCTCCACTCTTGAATAATCCACAACTGTTTTGAAGAACTGCGCTACAACCGCAATAATCACTGCACAGATCGAACCCAGCAGAATCTCTCCAATCGAGATGCTTGCATTGAGTACAACATTTCCAACCAGGAATAAGATAATCTCAAACAGACCACCAACAATAATTGCCGCATACCATGAATATTCAACCGATAATCTGTATATCACATGCGTAATAATAAGAACAACTGCAAATACAACAATCGTAAGCAGAAGATCTTTATTATCAATCAAATGCTGGAATATATATTTATAACTTTCAAGCATATTTTCTGTATCTGTTGTCTTACTCAGTTCTGCAAGATAATTGGATGCATCTAATGAAAAATAATAGAAGACAGCACCAAAAGCTAACGGAACGATCGCGATCGGTCCTACAAACATACCTGCAAGAATCGGAAGCACATACTGCATTTTAATAATGAAAAATAATGGGGCATACATGACCACCCATGTTGCTTTCGGGAAAAACCGGATATACAGGCAATACATGATAATAAATAAAACAATAAATGATATGCCTGTTTCTTTATTGCCCGAAAAATAATTCATAAATGCAACAACTCCACCAATTGCATAAGTAAGACTTTCCGGAATAAATGCACATACAACAGCAAGAAGAAAAATAACCAGTCCGCTGGATATCGTTTCATTATGTCCGCCTGTAATATGTACAATGGACCAGAACATCAGCAATGCGAGAATGAACCGGATAGCCGGTGCTACGATCCTATCGTATTTACTGCAAAAATTCTTAATTCCATCTCTGAATGTCAAAAGTGATGCCATGTTTACTTCCTCCTCTTCTTCCCTTTGGTTTTGTCCTCTTTCTCATAGAAAGCAATCAGCTTCTTCAGATCCTGATTGTACTTTATGATATGAGGCTTTGCCTTGGTGTATCTATAGGAGTATAGAAACCATGCAAGAACCATAAATACTACGCAAACAACCGCATATACTATAAGAAGTTTATATGCCAGACCGAACAAATCTATATCTACAAGCTCCGTGATCAGTTTGCCCATATTGTAATAAATATAGGCCGCTACCACGATCACAAATAATATCGTTGTCGATACCAGGGTCTTCAGACAGTTGTATTTTACATAGTCTGATTTGAAATATCTGCCTTTTTCCAGATCTTCTTTTCCTGTAGATTGTTCGTACATGGCAAGTCTGGTCATCAATCTGACCTTTTCTTCGTTTACCATCTTGTTTTCTCCTACTTCTTTTCTTTCTACAAAAATCAGCTTTTGTTATTATAATCCATACGAAAAGAATAAGCAAGCATGCGCCGGAAAAAGTTTCTTAAATAGAATTAACGCCTTGATTAAAAGAATGCCATATACCCGGGTAAGGCAGATAGAGATGGTGGGGTGGTTGAGACTTGCTTCATTTCCAAGAAGGGTACACATGCCCGATCCGCTCATGCTCTTGTGCAAACTCGCCCTCCGGGCTCAGACATGCACCCGCATTCGCTGGCAATGTGACCTTTCTATTCGGAAATTATGCAAATGTCTCAACCACCCCACCATCTCTATCTGCTTTACCCGGGTATATGGATAAACAGCCTTAAAAATATTTCTTGAGTTCAGCAAATACCGGTTTCAGACGATCAGCGCGAAGGTCGAAGTCCATCTCCTTGTATGACCATGCCGCACGGCCGATACCATATTTTGCAAATACTTCATGGATGGCTTTATACCATAATACAGTGTTTGCCGGATCTGCGTTTTCGATCACACCATATTCACCACAATAAAGTGCTACATTTCGCTCCTTTGCAACAGCGATCGCATCGGCAAACAGGTCTTCAAAATATGCTGAATCAAGATTGCCCTTATAATCAAGGATCGACAGCGTTCCCGCAAGTTTTGCAGGCAGGTGTGCTTTTGCATATGCACAAAAATCTTCCATGCTGCCTTTGAATTCCATATGATAATCCGCCGGCATATCATCTACCCACTGTGCGCCCTGATGTGTAAAAAGAAGAGGGTCATAGCTGTGGAAATTATATATGATATGTTCATCCATCGGCATCGGAATATCTCTGACTGCCTGCACGCTGTTATGCCAGTAACCACCGATCAGAATATCAGTTGCCGGTGCATATGCACGGATACGTTCGACACACTTTGGTGCGATCTCTGCCCATACGGCACCATCTTCTTTATCTACTACCTCATTTAATAATTCAAATGCAACTTTATCTCCATATCCGCCAAAGCGCTTTGCAAATTCTTCCCATAATCTGTAGAAGCGTTCCTGAAGAGCTTCGTTTCCAAAAAATCCACTCTGTTTTTCTCCCGGATCAAAAGAATAACCGGCGGTCTTATGCAGGTCAAGAATCATATTGAAACCATATTTATGTCCGAGTTCCAGTGCACGTTTGATCCGTGCAAAACCTTCTTCCTTATACTGTCCGTCTTCTGTCTCTACCAGATTATAATCCACCGGCAGTCTGAGATGATCCAGTCCCCAGCTTGTAAGCTCTTTAAAATCATCTTCCGTAATAAAATTATTGAATCTGTCCTCGGAATAATCACATTGGGAAAACCAGCCTCCCAGATTAACACCCTTCTGATACCCTTTCCATGTCTTCATATGCATGATCTCCTTTTCATTTAGCAAATAATAAATTTGTAATTGTTATTTTCTGAATTTATGATACTATAAATGCATATGTAGGGAATATAATATATCCGATTTTTATATCGCATAGCTGACCTTCATTGTTCTGATTGTATTTTTAGAGATGGACAATCCGTTCATTTGATAAAATAATGCCTATATGCAAATATTTTTATAGCTGTATATTATATGAAAGGAGTATTTCCATGAATAAAGAATTACAGAAACTGTTATTAGCGCAGCAGGAGGAACAGTCTTATCACCTGCCGATGGAGGCAGAGTATTCATTTTACCGGCGGATCGCAAATGGGGATATGGAGCTGCTGAAGCTAAATATGAATGCAGATACCATGGAAGGCATGGGAAAGCTGTCTTCATCCCCACTGCAGAACAAAAAGTACCATCTGGTCATTCTGACTGCCATGATCACACGTTTCTGTATCGAGGCCGGGTTGGATCCGGAACAGGCCTATACTTTAAGTGATATGCATATCCGAAAAATCGACGCATGTCTGACACCGGAACAACTGAATCCGCGAAAAGGAGCTGTTGTGAAGGATTTTGTACTTGCCATGCACGAGCTTCATAACAGTCCCGGACTGTCTTATCATGTCATGCAGGCCGTCTCCTACATCAACAACCATATCACAGAACCGATCCGGGTATCGGATGTCGCCGATGCAGTGAAGCTCCACCCGGACTATATGACCCGTCTGTTCAAAAAAGATATGAACTGCAGTCTCTCACAATATATCATAAAAGAAAAATGCAGGACGGCTCGCTACATGCTGTTAAACAGCCAGGCGAGCTGTACAGAAATCAGTTCATTTCTGTATTTTGCGTCCTGCAGTCATTTTGTAAATTGTTTTAAAAAAGAATATGGCCTGACACCGAATGCCTACCGCAAACAGATGGGTGGTCTGTCAAATGAGCGAAGCGATGCGTTCTAATACAACAGCAACGCCGTCTTCATTATTTGACAGAGTCTCATTCATGGGAATACCAAGCATCACCGCAAGTGTCTGAAGTCCTGCTGCTTTAGTTGCATCTGACCGGTTAAATTCAAGGTTATCACAGCCACCATCTACAGCATGGACACCCGGCCTTGTATTCAGATATTCTCTGGTTTCATCCCAACCGATCAGAATGCCATCCTCAGAGGAAGAAAAGAGAATGGCTCCTTTCTGAACATCGCGGGATTCTTTTCTAACATATCCTGCCAGATCATCCACCAGATGCATAATAGATATCTAACGCTTCCAGATCTCTGTATTCGCTGATCTCTGTGAAATCTGCATTTGTCATACCGAGTTCTTCACCTTCATATACATAAGGAGTTCCCTGCATCATATGAAGACAGGTTCCAAGCATCTTGGCTGAGATCACACGGTATTTCTCAGAATCATTTCCGAATCTGGAAACGGCTCTTGCCTGATCGTGGTTACTCCAGTACAGACTGTTCCAGCCGTCATTTTCATACATCTTATCCTGCCATTCGGTCATGACACGTTTCAGAACATCAAAATCGGATAAGACTTTCCTATTCATCTCATGTAAAAATTCATGCACTCTCGGACCGTTTGCACAGCCTGCATAATAGCTTCCATACTGCTTGTTCTGGATGACCGGGCCATCCGGGAAAGACTGATCCTTTGAAATCAGGAAAATAACATTCATACGGAATCCATCAACACCCTTTTCAAACCAGAATCGCATCATCTCATATACAGAATTACGAACCTCAGGATTCTCCCAGTTCAGATCCGGCTGCTCTTTTGCGAAACAGTGCAGATAATACTGGTCAACTTCTTCTACATATTCCCATGCAGGGTCGCCGAAGGATGATCCCCAGTTATTTGGAAGCTCATCACCGTTTCTGTCTTTCCAGATATAGTAATCATGATATTTATTGTCTCTGGATTTCTTTGCCTCTTTAAACCATTCATGCTGATCGGATGTATGATTTACAACCAGATCTAGTAGGATCTTCAAGCCCAGTTCATGTGCTCTTGCAAGCAGGGGTTCAAAATCTGCCATTGTTCCAAGGCTTGGATCTATATCTTTGTAATCTGCGATATCATATCCGTTATCCACCTGTGGAGATACTCATCGAAATCATCTCCCTCTGCTTCATATGTTCCTGCTCCGGCAACTGCTGTAGCTGCAGGGGCATTTGCTTTTTCAGTTCACTTGTGAAATACCAAAATGCTGCTGCAAATCCTACGATCGCAATACCGAGCACCGGTACGGAAAGGTATGCGGAAAGGACAAATCCGATCAGCACGAATGGAAGAAATTTCTTGATCGGCATGTAACGCATCAGCATACCGATACCGACAACAGGAAGGATACCTGCTGCGATGGAAAGACCATCCGTTACCCATTCCGGAATTACCTTTAAAATGAAGTTGACTACATTTGCACCAAAGATTACAACAATAAGCGTCGGAAGTGCTGTCTGTAAGGAACAGAGCAGCGGCCCGCACCATGCAAGGCGGTTCATGCTCTTCCATTTGCCTGCATTGTTATCATTCTGCATACGATGAGCAACAAAGTTGTCATCAATAAATATATATTTTGTACCAGGTCCACTTCCTATTTTTCTCAAAATATCATTCTGAATCATTTTATCTAGCAACTTACATGCACCTGCTCGTGTTTTATATTCACACAGTTCCATTGCCTGTTGTGTTGAAATACTATCATGGTTTTTAAGATAATGCATTACTCGTTGCTCTTTATTCATATTGCGTATTTCATCTGCTTCTGTTGCTGCACATGGAGAAAAAGCAAAAAAAACAAGCAGAACTTGCCGGCAGAGAATCAGGTTATACACTGACTTGGAATGACAATAAAGGACGATTTATCTGTAAAAAAAACGGCTCCAAATTGAATAATGGCTGGAGTTTCGATTCATCGAAAAGAATCGCCTATTGCACCGGAAAAATGGTTATTTGTATGCCAAAATCAAAGACGGCAAATACTACACATATACTGCTAACAATAAAAAAACATCTTCAAAAGTATTCAAAAACAAGAAAAATACCATCATTCGGCTACATAAGAAAAATTTCTATGTAGGGGCTAACGGTCTTATTAACCTAAACAAAGGCTGGAAATTAAATAATAACGGATTATATACTTACTATGTTAAAAAAAACGGTACTGTTTCTGTAAAAATAACAAATGGTAAATTTAGAGTCTGGAACGGAAATAACACTAGATGGGATAAGAAAGATTTAAAGAAATATAAGGGAAAAATTTATACCTATAATGAAAAATCTTTTTTCGTGAATACGAACGGAAACATTTCAAGAGCAATGGGTTGGCAGGGGTCTTATTTCATCGACAATGATGGATGTGTAAAGTATTATGATGACGGAAGCACTTCTTACCGGATCACAAAAAATGGTGACATCAAGGCGTTGAAAGATGGCTGGAACGATGATGTTTATGTAAAAAATGGAAAGATACAGCGGTCAACAATCGTTAAATCAAGTGGCTGCAATTATTTTGTAGATAAAAATGGTAGCAGACAGGATTTTAAAGTGAAGAATAATCAGATTGTAAGGCCCGATAATAGTATGGCGGTTTCATCCGGGATCTATGCTGCAGCCGGAAAAAAATATCCGGTTGATAACAAGGGGAAGATCCAGAAAAACAGCACTGTGTTTATCAAGAATAAGGCTTATGAAACTGTGAGTGACGGATCTTTGTCTAAACAGCCGGCGAATCATGTTCATTTATGGAAGGCGGGTTCTGTAACAGAACAGATTGATCATAAAGCCAAGACAAAGGAAGTTCAGATCCCGGTCAAAGAGTGGGACAAAGAAGTGTGGTCAGAGGATATAAAATATATTTGCAAAAAGTGTGGGAAGTATTACGATACACCAGAGGAATGGAATAAGCACTCCAGCGAAACCAATCATGGAAATTATGAACCTGCCAAGGTCCTCCTTGATACCATCCATCATCCAACCGCAGATGAACCAAAGTATGAAAATACGACTGTTATAACGGAGAAAGCCTGGTCTGAATATTATCAGGATTATACCTGTCGGGTTTGTGGAGAAAAAATGAAAGAAAGAAATATACGAGGGAACCCTACAAAGGGAGAATATAATGGATTATTGATTCCGAGCAAGAGTGGATATATAATCAATGCGTATGGAGAAAAAAATGAGCGTTTCTGCTAATATGGCTTATCCTGCTAGTATATATAATGGAAAACAGATAACAAGCGAACAATCATTATCAAAATACGGATTTTGTTATCTTGGAGAAGAAAGTAAATCAGACAATATCCTTCTCCCAGATACTTACCTGCAGTTGCTTAAAGACCATAATATTCAGTAAACTATTTACTAGATAATAAGAAATAGAAAAACTAACTTGACAAATTCTTAATTAAGGTATTATCCTAAAGATACCCTAATCCGTATGCTACAAGTATACGAAATCCTTGGTCAAGAATCCAGAAAAGAGCAAGGAATCAAACAAACGGGGCGGAATCCTCAATTTCCGCCTCGTTCTTTATCTATTTATGTAAATATTCCACTATTGGAAAATAAAATCATTAGAAAAATTTGAATTGCAGGATTCATAAGCAATAATATATCATTAATAATTATAAAAAATTATTACATATAATATTAAATAATTAATAATAACGCATTGACAGTCTGACTTCACTAGATAAGATATGGTAAAGAAAGATGGATCAGGAGATTGGGTTCATTGACATTACTATCTGGATATTTTATAATAAATATGTTAATAAATTCATTTGATCCTATTATAGGATGGGCGGAGAGTATATCTTTCCGCCTTTTTTTTACCAAAGTTAAAGCCCGAATCAAATACCGTAATCTTTTGGTTTTCAATATCCCGTAAATGGGGAAAGTGAGATAGGGAGAAAATTGGAGTAAAAAATCATTATTTATAATATTAAATGATTAATAATAATGCATTGTGTCAAGTATAAGTATACTCCCCTACAAACCAACGCATAGGCACATAAATTTATATATTTCTTAACCAGCAACGAATTGACTGTCCAAAATACAAATGTTTATAATAAAGTATGTCCTTTGAATACCACCCTGGTACGCATTCCTCGCGACCGGGGTGTTGTTATTTTATTAACGACGCGGACTGCGGCTGCGATCAGCTTCTTATAGCCGCCGCTTAAAAATTCGGTTGGCATTTTCTTCAGGCAGTATACGGCCAGCACTGCCATGATGGCTGCCGGGAGGATCCGTCCGAGATACCGGATCTTCTCATAGATCTGTTTTCTCTTTTATATTAATTTTAGAATATATATTCTACTGGCACTTTACCGAAAACCATAAGTAAAATTTTGAGATTTTTTCAAAATATTTACCGGAAAAATATTTACAGATTGTCTTTATAAGCATCCACTTACCAAAAGTTACATCAAACCATACAAGTTATTACATCAACGGTTTTTATACCATTATTTCTGGTATGGTGGTTTTGTTGACAAATCAGGTACCGGAAATTGAGAGGAATAACCAATGTATAATCATACGGAAGGCAACAATAATGTCACACCTACCACTCCATGTAAATCCACGTCAGTAGATATTCGTCAAATTTTCCCAATTCGGAAAAAAGATGACTTTCTAAAAGATTTGCAAAAAGATGTCAATACCTTTAGCAAATATCTGGATTTGAACAATGAATGGCGAAATCGATTTGAAGATTTTATGGAAGGAAATAAATCTCTTCCTTTAACCTATGATCCATTCTTTAAAGCAATGTTTAACCCTGATATCTATCCTGGACGACTATCTCATTTGCTTAGCAGCATCATAGGAATTAATGTTACAGTTCAAAGCGTTCTATCGCAGGAAAACCGTTTACTGCCAACTTCACCATTATTAATTATGGATATCATCGTACAGTTGGAAGATGGCTCTATTGCAAATGTGGAGATTCAGAAAATACATTATGCATTTTCAGGCGAGCGCATGTCTTGTTATTCGTCCGATCTTCTTCTCCGTCAATATACACGAGTCAAGGGAGAAAAAGGAGATCAATTCACCTATCACGATATCAAGACTGTATATACGATCGTCATGTTTGAAGACAGTCCACCTGAATGCAAATCTTCTGATATTTTTATACATCATGGAAAAACAATTTTTAATACAGGCATTGATCTTCATCTCTTACAGGAATACTATGTTATCGCCCTTGACGTATTTAAGAATAACAAGTATGCTAAAGAAAAGACAGAACTTAATGCATGGTTATCTCTGCTAACAGCTAATTCTATAGATGACCTTGCTACACTAATATCCGACTATCCCTGGATGGAAAAGATCTGTTGGGATATGTCCGAATACTTATATCGTCCAAAGGAGGTTATCGGTATGTATTCACAAGCCTTAGCAAAAGCAGATGAAAATACTGTTAATTTTATGATTGAACAGATGAAGAAAGCGTTGGAAGAAAAAGATGCTGCTTTGTCTGAAAAAGACGCTGCTTTGTCTGAAAAAGACGCCGCTTTGTCTGAAAAGGACGCCGAAATTGCTACATTACAGGCTAAGCTTGCTGCACTAGAACACTAACGCATAAGTCGCGTTTTTAAATTTTCTGTTTTAATAAATTTGTAATCATTACATGGCTTAAAGTGTCAGATTAAATTGAATTTTTTATCTGACACTTTCATGCCAGCTTTTTATACAAATATGCACATCAAATCCTATGCTTTTTCTACGACAATTAATCTTGAATCTCTCAATTTCATTCCATATGACCACTTTGTCTTTTCCAATATCCCGGCGAAACAAAGATAATACTTTGCTGCATCCTTTTTTTCTATCGGAACATCTGCCAAATCATTTATCAAATAATTATATACATATGGCGATATAATTATTTCACAAATTTGTTTTTTATTATTCGGACTAAGCACCTTCAGATAATACATTTTCACTTCATTTTTATTTTTGGGGATATATTTAACAATATACAAATAACATTGACCGTAATAAATTTTCTGTTCATCCAAATCAATTTCCAGATTCCCACAATTAAAATTTTTGTGTGGTAAATATTTATTTTTTCCTTCTTTTCCTGTTATGTCACAAAAATTTCTTCTCGTTCCATTTCCTTTATAATCAATATTTTTTCTATTGTTTATTTTAGTTCTTTCCTTTTTTAACATTTTATTTATACAGCTCACTAAGCGATTATTTATGTCATCGTTATTTAAATCACTATAAAAACTACATACCTCTTTTTTTGTTGCTTTATCATATCGATACGAACAATCGGCGGTATGCTTTTCCATATTCGATCCAGAAACCTTAAAATATCTTAATTTGTTGCCATGCGCAACTGTCAGTGGTGCTGATTTACATAATGGACAAAATATGTGCCCATCATATGTTCTCATCGCCGCATTCTTATTTTCATCATATAAGTTCCAATAGGTATCTGCGGGGTAATTTCTGTCATTTTCAAAATAAAATTCTTCGTATTTTGTTTTCATTTGCTTTCTTCCTTTTCTTAATTATTTTTAAATCTCTAGAGATTCCATATATATTCTACTGTTGATTTGATTTAAATTATAAGGAGAAAATTAATTTTTTTGATTTTCCGACCAAAATATCTACATGTCATACTTCTTTCTATATTCCTATCTGTTAGCTTTATCTAACAATTTTCCACATGTGGAAAATTTAGGCACTTATTATTTCATTTCTCTTGATTGTCAATATTATATTTATATTTCTTAACCAAATCCTAACCGTCCTAGAATTGACAGGTCAAAGCTCTATAAGCTATAACAAATTGAGTCCTTTAATCACCCCTTCTGGTTTACGTTTTATCTAACCAGAAGGGATTTTTAATTTATTCTTTTATAGTCTTTATAATCATCCACTTACCAAAATTTACATCAAACAGTACCATTTATTACATTTATGAACTTTTCTCTTTTATTTCTGATATGGTAATTTTGTCGACAAATCAGGTACCGGAAATTAAGAGGAATTTTTATGCATAATAAGGACACAAACACCACTTCACAGAACTCAAATACCAAACATTCAACGTTCAATATTTATCAGCTTTTTCCACAACGAACGGAAGATGAATGCCTTGCAGAGTTAAAACAATACCCAGAACTTTATTGGACATATAAGAACTGGCCTGATGACTGGAAAAACGTTTTATGGAATTTATGGAAGGCAAAAAAAGTCTGCCACTAACCTATGATCCATTTTTCAAAAAAATTTTCAACCCGGATATATATCCAGAACGATTATCACGACTGATCAGCAGTATTATCGGCACAAATGTAACCGTTAAATATATTCTGTCAAATGAATATAGCATGCTTCCATCAACCTCTCTCCTACTTCTGGATATTATCGTCCAGTTAGAAGACGGTTCTATCGCAAATGTAGAAATACAAAAAAATCCATATACATTTCCCGGTGAGCGAATGTCATGCTATTCCGCCGATCTACTACTTCGCCAATATACACGCGTAAAAAGCAAACTTGGGAAAGATTTCACATATAAGGATATGAGAACTGTTTATACAATTGTTATGTATGAAAAGAGTCCAAACGAATGTCTGAAAGACCGTTTCGCAAATATCTATCTGCATCATGGAAAAACCATTTTTGATACTGATGTAAATCTGAATCTTTTACAGGAATACTATATCGTTAACCTTGACGTATTTAAAAATAGCAAGTATGCTAAAGATATCAACGAGCTAAATGCATGGTTGTCTCTACTAACCACGGACTCTACAGACAACCTTGCCACACTGATATCCAACTATCCATGGATGGAATCTATATGCCAGGATATATCTGAATATCTGTATCGTCCTGAGGAGGTTATTAGTATGTTTTCAAAAGCATTAAAAAAGATGGATGAAAATACTGTTAATTTTATGATTGAACAGATGAAGAAAGCATTGGAAGAAAAAGATGCCACAATATCTGAGAAGGATGCTGAAATTGCTGCATTACAGGCTAAACTTGCTGCGTTAGAACACTAACGCACGGTTCTTTAGCATAATTATTTTCCAACAATGTGATCATATAAAATAAAGTAATTTCGTTACAACGGATACTACAAAAAAGGGCTGCCGCACTAAGTGATTGGTGCGACAGCCCTTTTTTTCGGCGTCATTGCTCATAATACCATATACACAGCCGTACTGCCTATAATACTGACAAATGTATTCTTTTTCCACACATGAAGGGCGACACAAACTGCGGCTGCGATCAACTTCTTATAGCCGCCGCTTAAGAATTCGGTCGGTACTTCCTTCAGGCAGTATACGATCAGCACAGCCATGATGGCTGCCGGAAGGATTCGTCCGAGATACCGGATTTTTTCGGGGATTTGTTTTCTCTTTCCAAGAATGGTAAATGGGAGCGCCCGCATAAACAAAGTCGCCGCTGCAGACACAAGGATGTAGATCAGTACCTATCGATCATTCATGGGCTTCCACCTTTCTTTCACAAATCAGCAACAGACCTGATACCAGAATCAAAGTTGGAAGAAGGAAATAATCTTTTCCTATTAACAGAAGCAACAGCACACCTCCGATAAACCCGGCAAGTGCTGGCAAATGCACTTTCACACTTCTCCATTGATCGATCGCGATCGTAATAAATAACGCTGTCATACAGAAATCGATCCCCTCTAATTTCACCGGAAGGATCTGACCGAGTATTCCGCCAAGCACAGCACCTACCATCCAGGATATACGACTGAATAATGCCACATAAAACATAATATCAAATCTGCGCTTCCGGTCATTTTCCTTCTCTGCGTTACGATCTCTTATCACCTCAGAAGACAGCATGGAACAATTGACGGCATATGTCTCATCCGTCATTGTATGAACCATATATGGATAACGCTTACCCATTTTCTTGAAATCTTCAACAAATGTCAGTCCGTAAAAGAACTGTCTGCTGTTCATGAACAATGCAGTCAGTGCGATCGTGAGGATCAATGCACCGCTACTTAAGAATGTTACCAGCACAAACTGAAATGCGCCGGTATATACCGTCAGGCTGGTAAACAACGACCAGAACCATGAAAGTCCTGCTTCCTGCATCGTAAGTCCATATGCCATACTGACAAAGAGATAACTTCCGGTGATCGGCAGAGCTTTCACAAATGCCTGTTTTAATACTTCTTTTCTGTCTACAGTCTCCCCAGCCATAATTTTTCTCTGTACTCCTAACTCACATTACAATATCTCTGAAATCTTTTCCAGTACCGCTTCTGCAAGCGCCTTATGTCCATCTTCATCCATGTGCTCCTGATCCCGTTCCGATGGTACGGCATAATCAGAAGCCGCCAGATAATAAAGTCCTTCTTCTTCTGCAATCTGCCGGTAAATCTCCGGCAGCTCTTTGGACACTTGTACAGAATTTTTCCCAAATTCCGGATCAAATCCATCCCAGACCTTCTCGCCCAGTGCGATCGGTGACATCAGAAGGATCTTCGCTGATGGCGCACCATCCCGGATCTGTCGCACCAGTTTACGAATACCCAATCCGATGCTGCCTGCCGTTGCACCATAAAATGTCTTACAATCATTTGTTCCAAGCATTAAAATGATCAAATCCTCCGGCTTATGGGTTTCTAATATGATCGGAAGGAGTTCACTGCCACGTCTGCCCGGACGAAGCGGATCGTCAAATACTGTGGTTCTGCCACACAGACCTTCCTCCTGTACAATATATCCCTTTTCCATCAGTCCGGTTCCTACGATTCCGGTCCATCTGGTATCCCAGTCATAACGTTCTGCCGTTCCCGGCACATAACCATATGTGTTTGAATCACCAAAGCATAATACCTGTCGCATGGCATTTCCTCCTTCTTATATTTTACTAATGCAGTAACGTAATATCATCATGTTTGAACACTTTCGGCATTACTAATCCAGAGGACGCTTCCGCTCGTTTCGTCCTGCAACGGTACTAAGCTGCCGCTTACAGCGCCACCTAAGAACCGGCGGACTCAAATGCCTCTGTCTTGGTAATCCGAAATGTTCAACCTTAATACATTTTTTGTTTCTTTACATTATTATTTTACTATTCCTATTTGGAATGTATGAATTATATAATAAATTCCAACTAAAATACAATACATAAAATTTAGAAGTTGTTATAACTTTCTCTTATAGCCAATTCAAGCATGTTACAACATAGAAATTCCGTAGCGCAAGATTACAATATTATGCAGCAAGCCTATCGACATGTCGGTCCTTAGTGAACTGCCAAAAGCAGTGAACTTAGTACCGTTACATGTAGATAGAGCGAAAGCGCCTTGCGGAATAATGATTATGATCTCGCACTGTTGAATCCCTATGGTTATTCTAATTCAAATGCTCCGGTATAAAGCTGGTAATAGGTTCCTTTCTTTGCGATCAGATCCTCATGTGTACCACGTTCAATGATCGCACCATGATCCAGTACCATGATAACATCCGAATTCTTAACTGTAGACAAACGATGTGCAATGACAAATACGGTTCTGCCTTCCATCAGCCGATCCATTCCCTGCTGAACCATTGCCTCCGTCCTCGTATCAATCGAGGAGGTTGCTTCATCCAGTATCATAACCGGCGGATTGGATACGGCTGCTCTTGCGATTGAGATCAACTGACGCTGTCCCTGTGACAATCCGCTTCCATCTCCGGCAAGCACCGTGTCATATCCATTTGGCAGCATCATAATGAAGTTATGCGCATTTGCAAGCTTGGCGGCTGCAATACATTCCTCATCCGTGGCATTTGGATTTCCATATTTCAGGTTCTCCATAACCGTTCCGGTAAACAGATTGACCTCCTGCAATACGATACCGAGGGATGCCCGCAGATCCTTCTTGCGGATCTTATTAATGTTGATTCCGTCGTACCGGATCTTACCATCGTCTATATCATAGAAACGATTGATCAGATTGGTGATCGTCGTTTTTCCTGCTCCGGTCGCACCTACAAATGCGATCTTCTGACCCGGTTTCGCATAGAGCGTCACATCACGCAGAATCTGTTTGTCCGAATTGTAACTGAAATCCACATGATCCAGAACGATATCGCCCTCTAATTTCTGGTAAGTAAGACTGCCATCCTCATGTGGATGCTTCCATGCCCAGATTCCGGTTCGTTCTTTCACTTCCATCAGCTCACCATTTTCCTCTTTGATATTTGCAAGTGTTACATAACCATTATCCACTTCCGGTTCTTCATCGATCAGCTTAAAGATACGCTCCGCGCCTGCAAGCGCCGTTACGATCGCATTAAACTGATTCGAAAGCTGTGAGATCGGATTGGTAAAGTTCTTCGACAACGTAAGGAAGGATGCGATCATACCAAGAGTGGCTGTATTCGTTCCGACCAGCGTCAGATTCGTTGCACCGGAGATCGCAAGCCATGCACCAACAACCGCAACAACTACATACTGCACATAACCAAGTGCATTCATCATCGGCATCATTCCGCTTGCATAACCATTTGCACTGGCTGCTGCCTGCTGCCATTCCTGATTCTTTTTCTGGAAATCTTCTCTGGCTTTCTCTTCGTGGCAGAATACCTTAACAACCTTCTGGCCATTGACCATTTCCTCGATATAACCATCTAATGCACCAAGTGTCTGCTGCTGTTTTATAAAATAAAATCCACTCTTGCCACCGATGACCTTCACCAGCTTCATGATAAAGAACAGCATCACGACAACGATCAGCGTCAGATAAATGCTCTGATATAACATACAGCAGAATACCGCAACAACCGTACAGATCGATGAGATCATCTGTGAAAGGGACTGTGCGATCATCTGGCGGAGCGTATCGGTATCGTTGGTATAGCAGCTCATGATATCTCCGTGTGTATGCGTATCAAAATAACGGATTGGCAGGCTCTGCATCTTCTCGAACATCTCATCTCGTATGGTTTTCAGAGTTCCCTGTGCGATTCCTACCATCAGGTAGTTATAAAACCATGTAGAAAATACACCGATCAGGTAAATAACGCCGACCATGCAAAGTGCCTTGATCAGCCCGGTATAGACCGGATGATCCATTGCAAGGATCGGGGTGATATAATCATCGATCAGTATCTCGATAAACATTGCTGACGCTACACTTGCAAGTGCACTTAAGATAATACAGATAAATACAACAACCAGCGTCTTCTTATATGCTCCGATATAGGACAGCAGCCGTTTGGCTGTATCTTTATTAATCCTGCTGCCCTGCTCTCTGTCGGGTGCGTTCATCTGGTTCTTCTGTTTACTCATCCTGGCCGCCTCCCTTCTGCTGTGATTCATATACTTCTCTGTAGATCGGACTCTTTACGATCAATTCTTCATGTGTACCTACATCCATGATCTTACCATCATCCAACACCACGATCTTATCCGCATGCCGGACAGAAGAAATTCTCTGCGCTATGATAATCTTGGTCGTATCCGGCAGATATTCGGCAAATGCTTTCTGGATTATCGCATCAGTCTTCGTATCAACCGCACTGGTCGAATCATCGAGGATCAATATCTTCGGTTTCTTAAGGAGTGCTCGCGCAATACAAAGACGCTGCTTCTGTCCACCGGAGACATTTGTTCCTCCCTGCTCAATGTAGGTATCATATCCATCCGGCATCGCCTCAATGAATTCATCCGCACAGGCAAGGCGACAGGCTTCTTTTACTTCTTCATCCGTCGCCTGTTCATTTCCCCAGCGGAGGTTCTCTTTTATTGTTCCTGAAAACAGTTCATTCTTCTGAAGAACCATTGCAACCGCATCCCGAAGCACCTGCAGATCATATTTGCGGACATCTATGCCACCAACCATAAGTGTTCCACCTGTCACATCATACAGGCGAGGGATCAACTGGACAAATGAAGACTTTGACGAACCGGTTCCACCGATAATGCCAACGGTCTCACCGGATCGGATCTTAAGATCTGCTCCGTCAATAACTTTCTTATCCGCACGCTTACTGTAAGAGAAATCTACATGATCATACACGAGCGAACCATCTGCAACTGTCTGAACCGGATTCTCCGGATTCTGTATCGTAGTGGTCTCTCCAAGCACCTCAACGATACGTTCCATTGAAGATCTGGATATCATAATCATGACAAATACCATTGATAACATCATAAGTGACGTCAATATCTGCATCGCATATGTGATAAGTGCAGTCAGCTTACCGGTCGTAAGTCCAAGTGCTTCATTATTTCCACTTGCTACGATGGCTTTTGCTCCGATCCATGAAATCGCAATCATACATCCATACATGAAGAACTGCATTAAAGGTGAGTTAAATGCCAGAATCCTCTCTGCCTTTACAAAATCCTTATAGATGTCGCCTGATGCATGCTTGAATTTGCCGATCTCGGCTTCCTGTGAATTAAAGGATTTGACAACCCGCATTCCCTTTACATTTTCCTGAACGATATTGTTTAATCCATCATATTTGTGGAATACCCGTTCGAAGATCGGGTGAACCTTGGCTGCTATAAATATCAGACCGAATCCCATAAACGGAATAACGATCAGGAATATCCATGCCAGCTTTGCATTGATCGTAAAGGAAACGATCACAGAAAAGATCAGCATGATCGGTCCTCTGACTGCGATACGAATGATCATCTGATATGCGTTCTGAATATTCGTTACGTCTGTGGTCAGTCTTGTTACGATAGATGAAGTAGAAAACTTGTCTATGTTAGAAAATGAAAATGTCTGGACATTATCATAGATGTCCTGCCGCAGATTTGCGGAAAATCCTGCTGATGCTTTCGCCCCGAGAATGGCTGCAAGCACACCTGTTAAAAGCTGTAAGACTGCAAGCACAATCAGCCATATTCCATCCTTTACAACAATATTCATCTTTCCACCTTCGATACCAAAATCTAACAGATCAGACATACAAAGCGGAATTAAAATCTCAAATACTACTTCCATTGCTGCACAGAATATCGTAAACAATGTCGGCTTCTTATATTCCCGCAGACTTTTTAATAATTTTTTGATCATACGTCCTCCTTCTTTCTTTATCTGACATTATCATATAATTTTTCAAGCAGCTTTTTCACCTGCGCCGCCTCATCCTCTGAAAAAGAATGAAGCAGTCTCTGTTCCGACGCTCTCCTGCCTTCATACATTTTATGGAGCAGTTTTTCAGCTTCACAGGTGCTGCATACCATCTTATTCCGTTTATTATTCTCATCCAGATAACAGTTCAGATAACCTTTCTTTTCCAGACGATTCACGATGCCGACAACTGTCGGATGCGCCACATCCAGAAATACCTCGATCTCCTTCTGTGTCACCATTCCACCATTCCAATAAACATATTCAAGTACTCGTGCCTGTGAACTGGTCAGATCCACGTCACGCAAATATGCGTCAAATCCGGCCTTCAACTTATCATTGATCCGCTTGATATAATAACCAATATCCTTCTCCGGACCACACGACAGCTTTCGGTCTGTATCCATGTCTTTTTCCTGATTCATTACTGTTTTCTCCTTTTATTTACAGCTATGTATAATATCCCGAAAACGCTCTTACATCGAATGTTATATAGCTATCATATCTTATACATACCATGCATCTCTCGATGTGTAGCACGCTACATTTTATTCCAAAAAAAAGGTTGTGTCAACAACCTTTCCTGCTTTTTATATTAAAAAAACATAAAATCTTTCTCTTATAGTCAGTTATCTAATTATACAAAAAACGCTACAGCACTCAGTCACGGGAATGGCTCCTGTTATAAAATAACATTGCGAGATTTCGTTGTGAACTGTACATTGCCGGTAAATACGAGTGCTTGTCTGAGCCAAAGGCGAGTTAGCACAGAAGTATTTACGAATAGGGCAATGTCCAGAGAACAGAAATCGCAGCACGTTATTTATAACAGGAGCCATCCCCGTGACTGAGTGCTGTAGAGTTTTGAAGCTCTTTTCTATGAATCGCACATCCGGTATCCAACCCCTAATTCATTCGTTATGTAATTCTCCTTACCGGGAACTGCACCGAACTTCTTTCGGATATTCGCCATATTCACCTGCAGCTTCTTCCGGCTTCCCGAATCATTATATCCCCAGATCTCATTGATGATAAAACTGTAGGTCAGCATCTTACCTGCATGCTCGGATAACAACGCTACAATATTATATTCTGTCTGTGTCAGCTTCACTTCATTTCCGGCGATCGTAACCAGTCTTGCATCATAATTGATAACCAGCTCTCCAACCTCGAATCTTCCACCCGGCCGCAATCCATCCTCTGCCCGATGCGTAGCGATACGGAGTGCTGAACGTACCCTTGCTACCAGTTCATTTGAACTGAATGGCTTGGTTACATAATCATTTGCGCCCTCATTGAGTGCCTCTACTTTATCCCTCTCATCAGAACGTGCCGATAAAACGATGATCGGTGTAAATGATGATTGCCGCACTTCCCTTAAAAATGTCATTCCATCCCGATCCGGCAATCCCAGATCCAGAATGACCAGATCAGGGCGATGGGATGCAAACATCATCTGTCCCCCACGACAGGAATATGCGGAAACAGCCTGATATCCATTTGCTTCCATCAGCGCACTGATCAGATTATTAATATGTTCTTCATCTTCAATTATCAATATCTTATATCTGTTATTAATCATTCTCTGTTTCCTCCATATCCAGTGTAAACCGCACAACAGCACCGCCATCCTGCAGATTCTCCGCAGAGATCTCACCACCATGTGCTTTTACGATCGTGGTACATACCGACAACCCGATCCCTGCATTTTTCTTACTGCTGTCAAGTCCTGATTCACCATAAACCAGTTTCCCTGCAAATATATCCTTTACCTTATCAACCGGAATACCACATCCGTTGTCCCGAATCTCAAATACTGCAAAATGCCCACTCGTATATACACGAAGCCCAAGCTTATTCATGCCCTCTGCATGCTGAACTGCATTTTCTAACAGATTCAGGATCAACTGCTCGACTAAGATCGCATCCATCGGAATCATGATCAGTTCATCCGGAATGTCAATCTCAACATTCTGACCTTCATACCGTTTATTGAACTTAACCAGGACAGAATCTAACAGCTCATCCAGCGCGATCGGAATCTTAATGATCTTAACATTTTTTCCATCCAGTCTGGTAATCGATAACATGTTCTCAACCATTCGCGACAGCCATTGTGCATCCTGTTTGATTCCACGAAGCATGCTTTTTTTCTGCTCCTCCGTAAATTCATTCTTATCATCCAACATTGCAGAGCTTGCACCATAAATCGTTGTAAGCGGTGTCCGAAAATCATGGGATACGGATCGGAGCAGGTTTGCCCGCATCTTCTCCTGCTCACTCTCTGCCTTTAACTGTTCCTGACTCTTCAACTTATTTGTAAATCCGCAGGTAATAACTGCAATAGCTATCATGATAACGGCAGAGATCATATTTTCCGGGATCGTAAAATTAATCTTAAAATACGGAAATGTAAATGCATAATTTACCGCCAGAATGCTGATGACAGATGCGACCGCACCATATAAGAAACCATCTGTGATAACGGATACCAGAAATACATCCAACAGAAATATAGAGGGTATCAAAGTCTGATTTCCCCACTCCTTCTGCATAAACAGGGACAACAAAAATCCACATACCAATATCGCCGCTGTAATTAAAAAATTCTTCGTAAAATTCAGGAATCTGTTCATCGCTTTCTCCACTGTATCTTTTTGTAATCTGTTATAACAATCGTATCCATTTCAATCAATTCTGACAATCATTATTATATATTCATATTCTAAACTGTCACAACATATATTGTAGCACGTTTTATGGTTAAGACATGGTAAAAGGCTAAAAAAAGAAGACCTGATACCTGCGTTTCTCGGTACAACTATCAGATCTTCCTTCATCCGTTCCAATGTATGCTTTTCATATTTTGCAACCATAATCTACTGCACTCATTCTGAGTTTCCACAATCTTGCAGCAAGGAGAGCTGATTGGGCTGAAAAATATATGTCCTCTCTGACATAAATGCATATATTATGAACTTTCCCACTCAATAATATATCGGTTTTCGATATATCTATGAAGTTATTATATCAAAACATTTATCAGATACAATAAACCTGTCGTAATCTGCAATGTTTCCGTCGTAATCGACATATTTCTACAAATTCCAGATACGGTTCTCTGCTTATGCAGTCAGATACAGATGAGCTTCTTTCCTGTTATTCCACTGGAATCCCTCATGCCGCTCCATAATAAACTGGATGATCTGCTTATTATTCCGTATCTCCTTTCTGTTGTCTGAATTCATCTCAATACCCTTCATACGAAGTCCGATACCCTTAAGCACAACCTGAATATTTCCATCTGAGGATTCCGATGGTGCGATCTGAATCCGGAGTGTCCGGGGCAGTGACTCTGATACGGAATCCTGTTTATTCTCTCCCTGATCTTCATTCAACAAAATAACATTATGTACCATCCGCTCGATCAGATATCCCATGTCCAGTTCTACATTTGTATCAATCTGAATTTCTTCTGCTGCAACTTCCGGATGAATACCTGCACCCTCACAGGCAGATGTAACATTATTTAATACCAGATTCAGGATTGAAAGATCTGTGTATTTTATATACTCCTTCTGTTTTCCCGGTTTCAGATCTTCCTGTAACTGTCTGATCTGCTCCTGTTCCTTCCGGACATCTCCTGCCAGATCAAGTATATGCACATAATTATACAGATCATGCTTGATATCCCGCAGCCTGTTATAATCCGCCAGAAGCTTCTCATAATCCTCTTTCTGCTGCTTCATCTTTGCTTCCAGAAAACGTATCATTTTTCTTTGATAGCTATTATATACGATCGTATACAGATGATAAGTAGCTATAAAAGCAGATGCCCAGATTCCAAGTCCTATAAACTGTGACATCAGATTAACCTCTTTTACCATAGTCACAAAATATACAACCAACATCATATATCCGGTTCCAACAGCCAGAATCCACACCATGCTTCTGACAAATGATTGTCTCCGGAACTTCCTGTATGGCATAAATGTCCGCATAAACCAGACTTCAATGATCGTTCCTATGCCCTCACGCAAGGCTTCTACTCCAAGCCAGACAAGCAATGCTTTTGCACTGTATAATACCGGTGTATCATTATATGCATATCCAAACAGTTCCTCGATCACTGCTGACATCGTCACCGTAACAAGATCAAATGTCATAATACCCACCATAAATGATACCAAATTTATAACCATGCACTCTTTACGGTATAATACAACGCCTACAAGCATCATCGCAAATCCAAAAATATAAATGATGGCACGAAGCCATGCAGGTGCATCAAGCTGTATACTTGTATTTATTAAAACGCGGAGGAAAAACATATTTAAAATATTCAAGCCCAGATAGATCCGGTCTCTTCTTCCACGATCCATTCCCATATATGCACCCAGATAAATATTAAATTGTAATGCCGTGATCAGGGCTGCTCCGAGCACCTGCAGGAATGTCCATATGTTCATTTTTATCTTCTCGCTTTCTTTATACCATCATCAATATGCGTATATATATTTTGATATTTTTCTTGTTTTATGGCAACCTTTTTATTATAATATTACCAGTTAAGCAAATGTTTTCTACAGTGAAATTACCGGTTACAGGGGGGCTGCCATATATGAAACTCAAACTTCTAATATGTGATGATTCAGATCTACAATTAAAAGAAACAACCAGTTTTGCACATTCCTGTCTGGATGCTTTCGAATCCCTCACTTTCAAAATCGACTCCTGCGAGCCAGAGAAATTAAAAAAATTGCTTGAAACCGATACGATTAATTATGATATTGCAATTTTAGATATCGAAATGGGGGACTTCAACGGTATCGATTTTGCTTCCGAGCTTAATCAATGCTGCCCACAGTGTTCAGTCATCTTTCTCACCAGCCATACCGACTATATATCTGAATCTTACGAAGTCCGTCACATATATTATGTCACAAAGGATTCCATACAAGAATATCTGCCTAAGGCACTGGATAAAGCGGTTCAGCTTGTCATTGAACGAAAGACACGCTTTCTGGACGTTATCTCCAACAGAAAACGGTACACTCTTCCATGCGACACAATCACTCATATTGAACGGCTCAGCCGCGAGATTATTATTTATACTGACAATGGGGAAGCCTATAAAGTGTACGAATCCCTTCAGGCTGTAAGCAAACGACTGCCGTCCTATTTCTCACAATGCCATAGTTCTTTCACGGTCAATCTTAGATATGTAAAAAATTTATCCTCACAGGAAACCGAACTGACCGGCGGCATCAAACTTCCTGTTGGCAGACGCTATGCCAAACCATTCAAAGCCGACTACCTCAAATATATCTCCGAACACGCTATGTTGTAAATTACAAGCACACAAACCATGGCTGTTCTGTATGCCTTTTACAACATAATCGCTACTTCAAAGGCATCACCCTTGTCCGTGAACTCGACCGTTCCATCGTACCTGGCAACAATCTGCCTGATAATACGAACACCTCTGCCGTGGTTTTCTGCATCCAACTTCGTTGTATGGAACTGATTCTCCATAACGGCGCTCTCCGTTCTTTTGGAATTTTTAACAGTGATAAAGAAGTTACTCCCACGATTCAATATCGATACATGTATGAATCTTTTATTTTCCCCATTTGCATCCTGCACCGGCACACACTCGGCTGCTTCGATCGCATTGTCTAACAGATTGGCAAACAGACGAATCTTATCGACATCCTCCATACGAATCTCCGGTAACCCGGTTGGAATATTATAAGTAAATGCAATCTGCTTCTTTCTTGCAAGATCCCGCTTATCTGAGACCGCACAGTCAAGGATTGTGTCATTTGTCACAATCATCTGCCTGATCTCCTCAATCTCCTTCTTCTTTTTTTCTATGTACTCTTCGGTGTCTTTCTGCTCCCGGATCATTTCATTGATCTCGTTTGAAATCTCATATATCTTTTTGCTGGTGTCTTCTATACTCTTCATATGCGTATATGAAGATTGGATACTTTCTACAAACTGTTGTCTTTTTTTCTTCAGATTTCTTGCTGAAATGATATTGTAGATCAGTGATCCTATAAGCACAATAACTACTGCTACTATGATCATCCAGTTTTTCTCGTTCATCTGTGGCATATTTATCCTCTGGTCAAACATATTTTTTCATATATTCTGTTATCTGAATTCTCCAAAAAACACTATAAATTTTAGTATATCTATTATTTCTTTCCTGTCAATAATATTTTTATCTCTAGTTTTCTGTTTCAGATAACACCCAGACTGTGTTTTTCTCTTTCTATAAAAATTGTATAAACAGGTTGACTCTTTTTATTTTAAAGCTATAATAGTTCTAAAAAGAACTTAATTAAGAAATGAGGAATATATATGATCCTACAATCACCATCCAATATTTTTGATATGACAAAAAGCCTGATGAAGCTTCAGGAAAAATATCTTGAAAGCATCCGGATAGACTATAAGCTTTCACGGATTGAAGTTATCATCATTACTTTTTTACACAATAATCCGGTACATGATACTGCCAGAGATATCGTAGAGTTTCGTATGCTACAGCGCGGAAATGTATCCACAGCCATTGATTCTCTCGCCGACAAAGGCTATCTGACCAGACATCCGGATACAAATGATAAACGGATCATTCATCTGAAGCTCTCCGATCGATCAATTCCTGTTGTACATGCGATTGAGAAAAAGCAGGACGAACTGATCTCCTGCATCTTTGAAGGTTTTTCAGATGACGAAAAGAAGAATTTTGCATCCTATAACAAGCGTTTGTATGACAACGTATTATCACATTTAAAATAATATGGTCACAATACTACTGCTTGAATACCGGGCTGTTCGTACAATACTATATTCAGGCAGGCTCATATTGCAATTAACTTTTATACAATATAAAACATCAATCAAAGGAACGAGGAATATACATGAAGAAACAAAGACAAGCCTACAGCATGACCGATTCTCCAAACAACACATCAAAAGCTTCACCACCAACCGGCGGAGAATCCATATCGAAAAACATCAGGGACAATCAACCGAATCGGATTGCACACAACTCAGGCTCATCCGACCGGGAATTTCTGGCAAAAGAACCGATCGGTAAATTACTGGCAAAGCTCGCACTTCCTACAGTCGCCGCACAGATGATCAATATGCTGTATAACATCGTTGATCGTATTTACATCGGTCATATTCCACAAAACGGTTCACTGGCACTTACCGGTGTCGGTGTCTGTATGCCCCTTATCATGATCATCTCCGCTTTCGCGGCTCTGGTCGGAAATGGCGGTGCTCCACGGGCTACCATCTATATGGGCAAAAATAAAAAAGACGATGCCGAGAAAATCCTCGGTAACTGTTTTACCATGCAGATCATCTTATCCGTTATACTGACTGCTGTTCTTCTGATCTGGAATCGCGACCTGCTTCTGGCATTCGGTGCAAGTAAGAATACCATTAACTATGCAACCTCATATATGAATATCTACGCAATCGGCACAATCTTTGTACAGCTCACTCTGGGTATGAATGCATTTATCACTGCACAGGGCTTCGCCAAAGAAGGTATGTTGTCCGTACTGATCGGTGCGATCGCGAATATTATCTTAGACCCGATCTTTATCTTTGCGCTTCATATGGGGGTAAAAGGCGCGGCCCTTGCAACAATCATTTCTCAGGGTTGTTCCTGCATCTGGGTCTTAAGCTTCCTCTTCGGCAAGCGGACAACTCTCCGCATCCGTGTGAAAAACCTCGGTTTGCAGGCCTCCTATATCCTGCCATGTCTGGCACTCGGTTCTGCCGTCTTTATCATGCAGGGAAGTGAAAGTATCATATCCGTGTGCTTCAACTCCTCCCTTCTGAAATATGGCGGAGATATGGCCGTCGGTGCTATGACGATCCTTACCAGCGTCATGCAGTTCGCCATGCTCCCACTTCAGGGACTTGGCCAGGGTGCTCAGCCGATCATCAGTTATAACTATGGTGCAAAAAATGCATCCAGAGTAAAGGATGCATTCAAACTTCTGCTGAAGGTCAGCCTGACATATTCTGTTTTATTATGGCTTTGCATTATGTGTTTCCCTCAGGTTTTTGCATCCATCTTTACCCCGGATACTGCTCTGATCGAGTTTACTAAAGTTGCACTTAGATACTACCTCGCGGTTATGTTCTTATTTGGAGTCCAGATCTCCTGCCAAATGACATTCAATGCCCTCGGTAACGCTCCGGCATCCATCATCGTTGCGATCATGCGTAAATTCGTCCTGCTGATCCCACTGATCTTCATTATGCCACATATCTACACCGCAGATAAGACAATGGCTGTCTACATGGCAGAACCGATCGCAGACCTGATCGCCGTAACCTTCACCGCCATCCTGTTCTTCTTCCAGTTCAGAAAGGCACTACGGGAGATTGAATAAATTAATTAATAATCCTATCCGGTCGTTTATATTTTTTATCGAGCTTTTTCATGCTTTAATTCAGGCAACACCGTGGCACACATTGTAAAGAAGCTGGCACATCCGCCGATCAGATTCGAGATTGGCTCTGCCCAGAATACACCATCCACTCCAAGATTTCCGATTTTCGGAAGCAGAATGGTAAGCGGCACTACGATAAACGCCTTTCGAAGCAGAGAAAAGAAGGTAGCCTTTTTCGCCTTTCCAAGCGCAAGGAACACACTCTGTCCGGTAAACTGCAATGCCATAAAACAAAATCCGAAGAAATATATATGTAATGCCGGAACCCCTTTTGCGATCAGTTCCGGTGAATGATTAAATATACGGATAAACGGCTCCGGGAACAATCTGAGAGTGCCCCATGCCGCAAAAGTATAGGTTACGCATAATATAGTCAGGAAACGGATGGCTTTCCGTACCTTCTCATATGCCCCTTCTCCATAATTAAAGCTCATGACCGGAGATGCACCATTTGTAATACCCATAACCGGAAGTGTACAGATATCCCGCACGGAATTCAACACGGTCATAACGCCCACATAGATATCCCCGCCATAGATCTGAAGTGTCGCATTACATACAACCTGTACCAGACTGTTTGTAAATGCCATGATAAAGCTGGACACTCCCAGACTGATGATCCGCAAAACCCGCTTCCACCGCAGCCACATACAGCTCCATTTCAAATGAAGCACTGCCCGTTTTCCGGTCAGGAATACAAGAACCCATACTGTCGAGCAAAACTGAGAAATGATCGTCGCAATAGCCGCTCCTCTTACTCCCAGATTTAAAACAAAGATAAATATAGGATCCAGTATTATATTTAAAACTGCTCCGATCAGAACCGATATCATCCCTGTATTTCCAAAGCCCTGACTGTTAATAAACGGATTCATTCCTACCGATACCATGACAAATACCGTTCCCAGCAGATAGATCCGAATATAGGAGCCTGCATATGGGAATGTATCATCACTTGCGCCAAACAGATAAAGAATCGGCTTATAAAAGATCAGCCCGATAATCGTCAATACAATTCCTGTTCCGATCAATAAAGTAAAAGCATTTCCCATCAGATGCTCCGCTTCCTTATCATTACCCTTGCCACGTTCCATGGAACAAAGCGGTGCACCTCCATTTCCATACAGATAGGTAAAGGCTGTGATCAGTGAAATGATCGGAAAGCACAGACCTACCCCTGTCAGTGCAGTTGTACCGACTTCCGGGATCCGTCCGATGTAGATCCTGTCAACCACGTTATATAAAAGATTAAGTAGCTGTGCCAGAATCATTGGTACAGCTACTTCTATAATATTTCTATATACATTTCCACTTGAGAAATCTGTCTGATGTGCCTGCAATACCGTCTTCCTCTTTCAAAATAACATATAATATGATCCATTCCTACTTTCAAAAGCATTCTCTGTCAGAAAATGCTTTTCAGAACTGTCTTTTATATTATATTCTTTTTTGAAGTGAAGTCAAATAACACTTATCCTCTATGCGTGATAAAGGTTGACCGCCTTTTCGATCAGTGCCAGTTCCTCTTCTTCCATCTCGGTTGTTCTCTGCTTCTCAGCAGCCTTCAGATTACTGAGTATCTGTTCCGGCTTCGATGCACCGATCAAAACGGTTGTAACCTCCGGTTTGTTCAGCAGCCATGCAATCGCAAGCTCTGACAAGCTCATATTATAGCCTGCTGCAATATCATTTAACTCTGTCAGAAGCGGACGCATCGATACGACCTGATCCTCATGAAGGAACCGTCCATCTCTTGCCACCCGGCTATCCTTTGGAATATTCTGCAGATATTTATCAGTTAACATACCCTGTGCCAGTGGAGAAAAGCAGATCAGTCCTCTTCCGGATGCATATGTCTGCTTCAGCAATCCGTTCTTCTCAACTGTCCGATCCAGAATACTGTAACGATTCTGGTTGATGATAAACGGACAATGCAGTTCATCCAGAATCCGTTCTGCCTTTGCCATCGTCGGACCGTCATAATTCGACAGACCTACATATAAAGCCTTACCGCTTCTTACGATCTGTGCAAGCGCTTCCATCGTTTCTTCTAACGGTGTGTTCGGGTCCATGCGATGGTGATAGAAGATATCTACATATGGAAGTCCCATTCTCTTTAAGCTCTGATCCAGACTCGCAATCAGGTATTTGCGGCTGCCCCAGTTGCCATAAGGACCTTCCCACATATCAAATCCTGCTTTTGTACTGATCACCATCTCGTCTCTGTAAGCACTCATTTCTTCCCGGAGGATTCTGCCGAAATTTTCCTCTGCGCTACCATATACCGGACCGTAATTATTTGCCAGATCGAAATGTGTGATTCCGTGATCAAATGCGGTAAAGCACATCTGTTTCATATTCTCATAATTATCTACACTACCGAAATTATGCCATAAACCAAGTGCGATCGGAGGAAGCATCAGACCACTTTTACCGCAATGGCGGTAAAAATCCGTTCCTTCTGTCTCTGTATATCTGGTCTTTGAAGCTGTATATTCTGCCATATAAACGAACCCCTTTCTATCTTAAACAAACAGGCAATTGTATCTTCTCTATGCCCTGTATTCCGGCACGTTTACAATTGCCTGTCTGTTACTTATTTACTGAATATTTTCATTATGCACCATAGCCATCCGGATTCATGCTCTGCCATCTCCATGAATCTGCGCACATCTCATCGATTCCGTATTCTGCTTCCCAGCCAAGTTCTTTCTTAGCAAGAGTTGCATCAGAATAACAGGTTGCGATATCACCTGCACGACGAGGCTTGATCTCATAAGGGATTTTCTTACCGCACGCCTTCTCAAATGCCTTAACAACATCTAAAACGCTGTATCCTTTTCCTGTACCCAGATTGTAAATCTTTACACCCGGATTCTCTTTGATCTTATTGATCGCTTTTACATGACCCTTGGCAAGATCTACAACATGAATGTAATCTCTGACACCTGTTCCGTCCGGTGTATCATAGTCATCGCCGAATACACCAAGACAAGGAAGCTTTCCTACCGCTACCTGTGCTACATAAGGAAGCAGGTTGTTTGGAATACCCTTTGGATCTTCTCCGATCAGTCCACTCTTATGTGCTCCGATTGGATTGAAGTAACGAAGCAGGATTACATTCCATTCCGGATCTGCTGTGTGGATATCTGTCAGGATCTGCTCAAGCATATGCTTGGTCCAGCCGTAAGGATTTGTGCAGACACCCTTTGGACATTCCTCTGTGATCGGAATAAATGCAGGATTGCCATATACGGTTGCAGATGATGAAAAAATAATGTTCTTGCATCCATTCTCGCGCATTGCCTTGCAAAGTGTTAATGTACCCGCAATGTTATTCTCATAATATTCGAGTGGCTTACGAACAGATTCACCAACTGCCTTTAAGCCTGCAAAATGAATTACTGTATCCGGCTTTTCTTTTGCAAAGATTTCATTCATTGCATCCAGATCACGGATATCCTTCTCATAAAATGTTACATCTTTTCCTGTTATCTCTTTTATTCTTCCAATTACTTTCGGACTCGCATTATACAGATTGTCAACAACTACTACATCATATCCTGCTTCTAATAATTCAACGCAGGTATGACTTCCAATATAACCAGCACCACCTGTTACTAAAATCTTCATATCATAATCCTCCTGTAAAATAAATTCTTAACCTTCGGTTATCACAACATTTATCGGTACCGGATTCTCTGTTACGATAACCACTATCATCATTATACACGAGAATAAAAACTAATCAATAGTTTTTGCTAAATTTTTACTAAAAGTTAGTAAATTTTATTCTTTTTTGTTTACTGCATGAATTCTACCGCATGCTTCCGCTTCCATATCGGCATCAGATTCCGCTGGCAGGTTGGATTCTTCCGCTGTTCAATCCCGATCGTATGAAAGAAGGTCTTCCAGAGTTCGGTATATTCATCCTTCAATAATTCCGTCCGTCGGAGCGTCTTTATTTCCTCATCGGACAACTCCCGCAAATACATCTTCTGAGCCTTTTCCTTCATATATCGGTTCTGTTCTGAAATCTCTCTTTCTCTATCTGCCTGCTGTCCTGAGTAATGTTTTCCCGGATGGATCACCGCATACTTCCGGTTATCATCAAGGATCATAAAATATTCGTCCGGCATCCGGTCTGCAAAATGCTCTGCCACCTGATAGATCACATCATGCTTCGGTTCCAGATGACAGACATACACCTTATTATCAATCGAATTGAATCTGGCAAATTCCCGAAAATGATGAATTTCATTTCCAACTGCCCGCCGAATCTCCAGCATCCGGCTGACCGGAGGCTCTGCAAGCATCCCGATCACCCTTGGTCCTACCTGAAATCCGATCCGCAAAAACCGGTAGATATCGTCCAGTACATCATCTTCCATCAGACAGGCATAATACACATCGATATATGCCTGCATCCCGATCTTATTTCGAACGGAACGCAGAACCTTTTCCGTCTTTTCTGCATCGGCATCCACATGGACATACTCGTCAAATAAAGTTGCCTGCACGATCGGCTCTGTCCGTAACCGCACCCTATCATGTCCGACCCGGAGTGCATAGACCCATGCATCATAGATGCAGGTCATCATATCTTCTAATTGATGTTTACAGGTAAATATCCTCATATTTACATTCTCCCATCTATATCCTCATCTATCTATAAAATCTATCCTGACAATATTTCTTCATACAATCGTCTATTCTTAAATAGGATTTTACATTTATTCACAAATCAATTCGGAACTCCAAATACTCCCTGAGCATCAAAAAAGGATAACTGCTTATATTCTTCTTCCTTATGCTCTACCTGCCAGTTTTCTTTTGCATGCTCGCCTATCAGTTGTCTGGTAATATACTGCTCTTCGATCGGTATCTTATACATCATCCGTCCTCCACAGGTAATAAAATAATGCGCCCGTTTCAACACCACGCCCATCTTCTTCAGATGGTCAAATTCCAGATGTCCGTACCGTCTCGCCTTTACGATCCTGCCTGCTGATTTCGGTCCTATCCCCGGCACCCGGAGCAGCGTATCATAAGAAGCTGTCTGCACTTCGATCGGGAACTGTTCCAGATGCCGGATCGCCCAGTCGCATTTCGGATCCATCCGGACATTAAAATTCGGTCGCTCCTCCGACAACAATTCATCTGCCTGAAATCCGTAAAACCGCAGCAGCCAGTCTGCCTGATACAGTCGGTGTTCTCTCAGAAGCGGAACCGGAGTCGCAAGAGACGGAAGTGCCGAGTCCTCATTTACCGGAATATAGGCGGAATAAAAGACACGTTTCAGATCATAGTTCTGGTATAACTTCTGTGTCGTCTGAACCAGCGTATAGTCGCTCTCATCGGATGCCCCAATGATCATCTGTGTACTCTGACCTGCCGGTGCAAATGCCCGTGGCTTCCATGTATCCTGAGTTGCCGGAGCAAAGGAAGCAGCTTTCTTCCAAAGAGAGCCGCCTCCATTACTCTGTGCTCCGGTCAGCCGTAACTGTTCTTTCCCGAATATACTTCCCGGCAGGTAACGATTCCCCAGACTGCGTTCCATTCTTGCATCTTTCCCTATCAGGGTTCTTGTCTCTGCGATCGTATCACGCACCTTCCCCATCGGAGTCATGATCGTCTGGAAGCTCTTATTCGGAGCAAGCTTCTTCAGGCTCTCCGCAGTCGGCAGCTCCAGATTCACACTGATGCGGTCGGCCAGAAATCCGGCAGCCGCAAGCAGTTCATCCGGCGCACCCGGAATCGTCTTTACATGAATATATCCGTTGAACCTGTATTTTGTACGAAGGAGCTGTAAAGTTATACAGATCTGCTCCATCGTGTATGCCGGATCACGGATCACACCGGAGCTTAAGAACAGCCCTTCTATATAATTTCTTTTATAAAATTCGATCGTCAGTTCACAGATCTCCTCCGGCGTAAAAGTGGCACGCTTGACATCATTCGATACTCGGTTCACGCAATACTTACAGTCATAAATACAATGATTCGTCATCAGAATCTTGAGCAGAGAGATACAGCGCCCGTCTGATGCAAAGCTGTGACAGATTCCGCAGGATTGTGCATTTCCGAGCATTCCTTCCTTTCCTTTTCGATCCACACCGCTGGATGTACATGCCACATCATACTTCGCCGCATCCGCCAGTATATGTAATTTTTCCTGTATAGTTTTATTCGCTTGTATTTCGAACATATGTTTATTATAAGAACTTACGTTCGATTTTTCAAGTGGAAATTTTTGTTTTTTTACATACGAAAAAGGCTTCCTGAAAGGATCCATGCAGCTAAATCAAACTGGTAATTGTTTCATATTGTGAAAATGTTACAGAATTGTTACAATCCCATTGTACTCGATCGATACATTTATAAATTACAACAGGAGGATTTTATTATGTGTATTAATTATAACTGTTCAGATCTTTGGAATATGATCTGCAAGTACCTTGGTTTAGGCTGTTAATTTTAAAGCTGAAAAGCCATTGGATAAAAAAATAGCAGTATCCATTATTTCACAAGACATCTCCTTGCTACATAATGATACTGCTGTTCTTTTATTTTACACTTTTAATTATTTCTTCTTATTCTTCAAGTCTGTCACCAGAATCATTGCTGCGCCGGCTACCATAACGATCGCGCCGATCAGCAGGAAGACGGTTCCATAGCCAAGACTATAGACTATATCGCCATTGGCATTATTCTTGATCTGTACCAGTGTATTGACCAGATCGATCATGATCACAGCCAGAGTCAGGATCGCTGTAAGTAACGTCCATTTTCTTGCATTTTTAAATACCATTATAATACTTGTGATCAATGCAAAAAATATAACAAGGATTCCGTCTCCACTCAGGAAATTGACGGATTCTGTTGTTCCATCCACAGTCGCCTGAACGAACGGCTGGAAGTTTGCCCATATCAGAAGCATCGCCATAAGTCCGATCAGAACTCTTCCGATTGCGACAGGTTTCGGTGTCTCCATCTTCTCATTTGCTACATTTGAAAACCGTTTGGAGATTCCGCCATAGGTCTTACTGTAATCCATAATGGATAAATCTTTCTCTCTGTGCTCTCCACTGCCGGAGGTTGTCTGCACAGAATCTTTCTCATTCTGTTCTGCCATAAAAAACTCCTTTAATTACTGCTCCCGGAAAATGATATTTCCTGTCGCTGCATCCATCTCGTCTACAATTGCAAGGGATTCCAGATGATATCCCAGATTCCGGATGATCTGTCCGCCGGTCTGGAAGCCTTTTTCGATTACGATACCGATTCCCGCAACATTTGCACCGGCTGATGTCACGATAGATATCAATCCCTGAAGCGCACAGCCATTTGCGAGGAAGTCATCAATGATCAGAACATTGTCATCCGGATTCAAGAATTTCTTTGACACGATAACCTGATTCTTACATTTGTGGGTAAAGGATTCTACCTCTGCCACATATACTTCACCTTCTATATTGATGCTTTTTGATTTCTTCGCAAAGATAACAGGCACATCAAACTGTCGCGCTGCCACACATGCGATCCCGATTCCGGATGCCTCAATCGTGAGGATCTTATTGATCGGCGTTCCTTCAAAACGCTTCTTAAATTCTTCACCGATCTGGTCAAATAACCGGATGTCCATCTGGTGATTCAAAAAGCTGTCAACCTTTAATACATTTCCTTCTTTTACAATTCCGTCTTTTACAATTCTTTCTTCTAAGAAATTCAACTGTAGTTCCTCCTTGAGATTGCTTTCGTCCTTAACAAACAATTAGTACAATCATACATCATTTCTCGACGAGATTCTACTGGAAATGTATTTTTTTATGATTCGGATTATTTACGCCTACCAGTCTGATCCCATTTTGCTGAGTGCTGATGCAATACTATCAATTCCAAGCACGATCAGATACAGTCCGATCAGATAACCGAATGCGACAACTGCCATAATCGGTTCTATCAGAAGCATAACTCCGATCACGATACCGATGATATTCAACAACAGGGATACAAGTCCAAAGCTGTTACCTGCAAAATACCGTACAGTGCTGATATGGGACAGTCTGGATATACTGTGCATAATGATCCAGAGTGCAAAGAGCCAGATCACTAACCGTTGTGCGGCTCCCGGACAGAGGATCAGCATCATACCAAGCAGGGTACTTAAGATGCCGGAGGTCAGGGATACTGTCGGTACAACTCCCATATGCCGCTCCATCTTTACATAGAATATAATATCTGCTATACCGCTGACTGCTGCCACGATTCCGTAACAGATGACAATACTGTTCAACATACTTTCAGGACGGATCATCGTAAAGATGCCAAGTATAGTGAGTATAATTCCAAGTATCAGCTCCATCCAGCCAAATCCTGTTCGTTTCCTCATAATTCTCACCTCTTATCCTGTAAAATGCTCATAAATTCGTCTCCTGTGATCGTCTCTCTCTCATATAAAAAGGCTGCCAGTTCATCCAGCTTTTCCCGGTTCTCCTCTAAGATCTTACGTGCTTTTTCATGCTGAACCTTCACCAGTTCTACAACCTTGCGGTCGATCTCCCTCTGGGTTTCCGGTGAACAGGTAAGGGATGTATCCCCGCCAAGATACTGATTATTTCTCGCTTCCATCGCAACCATATCAAAGTCACCATTCATTCCATACTGGGTGATCATTGCCCGTGCGATCTTCGTTGCCTGCTCGATATCATTCGATGCTCCGGTCGTAACCTCACCGAATACCACTTCCTCTGCTGCACGTCCACCGGTAAAGGTTGCAATCTTATTTTCCAGTTCTTCTTTTGTCAGCAGATATCTGTCTCCCTGCTCCACCTGCATGGTATAGCCGAGCGCACCTGAAGTTCTCGGAATGATCGTGATCTTCTGTACCGGTGCTGAGTGCGACTGCATGGCCGCTACGAGCGCATGTCCGATCTCATGATAGGCAACCACATGCTTTTCTTTATCTGATAAAACAGCATTCTTCTTCTGATATCCTGCGATAACTACTTCTACACTTTCTTCAAGATCTGCTTCTGTAACGATCGTTCTGCCTGCCCGTACTGTTCGAAGAGCTGCTTCATTTACGATATTTGCCAACTCTGCACCGGAAGCTCCTGCTGCCATTCTTGCGATCGTATGGAAATCCACATCATCCGAAACCTTGATCTTTCTGGCATGTACCTGAAGGATTGCTTCCCTTCCTTTCAGATCAGGAAGTTCAACCGGGACTCTACGGTCGAATCGACCCGGACGGGTAAGTGCAGGATCAAGCGATTCCGGTCGGTTTGTTGCCGCCAGAATGATAACGCCGTTGTTTCCTTCAAAACCATCCATCTCAGTCAGGAGCTGATTCAATGTCTGTTCTCTTTCATCATTTCCTCCGATCTGTCCGTCACGTTTCTTACCAATTGCATCGATCTCATCGATAAATACGATACATGGGGCTTTCTCCTTTGCCTGCTTGAACAGATCTCTGACCTTGGAGGCACCCATACCTACAAACATTTCTACAAATTCCGAACCGGACATCGAGAAGAACGGTACATTGGACTCTCCCGCAACTGCTTTTGCAAGCATTGTTTTACCGGTTCCCGGAGGACCTACTAACAGGACACCCTTTGGCATCGAAGCACCGACATCCGTATATTTCGCAGGGTTGTGCAGATAATCAACGATCTCTGCCAGATTCTCTTTTGCTTCATCCTCTCCTGCGACATCCGAGAAACGGATACCATTTGTCGACTGCACATATACCTTGGCATTGCTCTTGCCCATTCCAAAGGACATCGCATTCTTACCGCCCGCCTGTTCGATCAGCTTCTTACTGAAATACTGGCCCAGTCCGATGAATATAATAATCGGAAGAAGAAATCTCAACAGGAAATTCCAGACCGGTGATACCGTTTCATCAACATTCTTTGAAAATACCGCTCCGGCATCGTATAACCGTTCCGTCAGTCCCGGATCATCCATAGCTCCGGTCTTATAGTATGTGTTCTTATCCTTGTCTGTGAAGATGATCTCGGAATCATCCACCTCTACTTCGCCAATATTTTTCTCATTGATCATCTTCATAAATGTTCCGTAATCTACTTCCTTGACCTGTATCTTCATCAGAAGCGGATAAATAAACATATTAAAAACCAGAAGAACGACCAGCACGATCCCATAATAGAAGATCAACGGCTTCTTGGGTGATTTTACTTCTTTCATATGTCTCCTCTCTTTCCGGCAGGTACCTGTAATTTCTACATATATGTACTGCCTTTTCCTGTATTATTTCTGAGTTTCGCAAATTATCGCAGCAATCGCCGCTGACCTGTGTTGACACAGCTTTTGGTATTGGTTATACAGGCAAAAGTCTGTTAGCACTCATGTCGCAAGAGTGCTAAGTTTCTTTTAGAACAATATAGCCAGAAAAAAAGGAAATGTCAATCTCTTTTATAAAGATTTCACATTTCCTTTACAGCTTTTTATTTTCTATTATTTTGATACATCAATTATAAATTCCGGCGTTCCCATTGCTCCTGCGCCCAGCTCATATTTATTAAAAAATACCACAACCTGATCCTTGTCATTGATATAAAACTGTGTATCTTCATTGATCAGATCTTCCAGATCTAAATCTTCCCAGAGATAGAATTTCTTTTCGTCGTCCCAGGTATTGATCTGCCTCTGAACCTCATCGGCTATGATCTTCTTATAATTGCTGCCAAACCATTCTTTTAATGTAATATCCTTTCCTGTATCCAGATCAATGTTATAATAGAACATCTGGTAATAACCGGTTGCCCGGGTCTCATTTTCACTGATCACAAAGGATACATAATGTTCATCCAGACATTTGACCTCATAGTCAATGACGATATCATATGGAATAAAGTTCTTCGGATCTCCCCCGGTTAATATATAAGCATTATACTCTTCTTCCGCACGCTTCTTACTTGCTTCCACTTCCTGGTTGATCATCTTTGCTATCTCACGATTCACACGCTTTTCCAGTTCGGAATTTCCGGTATTATTCAACTGCGGAACTTTCACATTTACATATTTGGCTTCATCCGCATATTCATATTCCCGGAAGGTAAATACCTGACACACAGAACCGATAAACGGCGTATCGGCAGCTGCCTTTGCAAACGTCGGCGATACATTCAGCAGAACCACAAATATCAAAAATGTTGCAGCTACGGCCTCTCCTGCATAACGCAGTATATGTTTCTTCCGTCTCGTATATATATTAACAGGCTTCTGATCCGACATCCCTGTGCTCTCTGTCGTCAGTCCTTCTTCTATCGCATCCTGAACTATGGAATTCAATTGTTCCGGGATTTTTATATTTTCATATTCCTCTTTATTAAACTTCATCATAAACCTCCAAATCCAGCTTTAAGAGTTTCAAAGCCTTATACAACCTTGATTTTACTGTGTTGATATTATCTCCTGTAACCTCTGCGATCTTGTCAAATGGCATATCTTCAAAAAAACGCAGAAGAACGACTGTTTTCAATTTTGCCGGAAGCCGATCCATAGAATGATACAGATCGACATATTCCTCCTGCTTTCCCGTTCTGTCTGTACTGTCTTCAAGTGAATCATCCTCCTGCAGATAGACAACCTTTTTTTGTCTTCGCAAAGCCATCAGACATTCATTGATCAGTATACGATACGCCCATGTTTCAAAGTATTCCGGACTTTTTACCTGGCTCCGGTTCTGCAGTATCTTAACAACCGCATCATGAACCGCATCTAAAGCATCCTGTTCATTCTTCATATAGCTAAATGCCATCCGATAAAACTTCTCCTGATTATCCTCAATAAATCGTATCACCACAGTTGACCGGATTCCCGTATCTTGTGATTCCTGCTTTTTATAACCGGCACGTTCATTCTGATATTTCGTTTTTCTTAAAATACTACGCTCATTCACGTTCTGTTCCCTCTGTTAATATTTTTATTTATCCAGTGTATGTTCCTCCAGATATGTGAGCCATTTTTCACAATATTTCTTATTCAGATGAATTCCATCTGTGGCCGCATCATCCGGCAGAACTCCATCTGTTGATACCGCTTCCTGCACATTCACAAATGTAGCACCTTCATCCGCTGCAAGCTGCTCTAATCGTTTATTATATTCCGCGATCTTATCATTTCTGACATATCCGCCGGAATCCGATACCGCTTTACTTACCGGAAGTACCGACTGAATAAATATCTTTGCAGATGGATTTTGTGCCTTAATATCATCAATGATCTGCTTGTAATCTGAGATAAATATATCATTACTGATCCAGCCTGTCTCATTGATTCCAAACATTAAATATACACGATTATATCTTGTTCTGGCAAGTGCCTCCATCACTGACCGGTCTTCATCGTCCTGATGGATTACTTTTGCGGTATATGCGCTTGCAACAGTTAATCCCTTGTGTACATATGCGGTTGTCTGTATACCGGTTTGTAACACGAAGCCTTCCGTTCTGGAATCTCCGACAAATACCGCATCCGAAAAATCATTTGATTTGTCATCGCTCTTTAAATCCATGTTTTTTACTGATCCTGTTGTAGTATCATCTCCCCGGCCTGTCAGCAATGTCTCTTTCACATTACCGGTTCCGGAACTCTCTGTCGTACTTGTCTCTGTCGTACTTACCTCTGTTGTCACAGGCTCCTGCGTTGATCCTTCTACAATCGGTCTGTCTTTCGCCATATGTATAAACCGAATACTGATGCAGAACGCAAACAGAAGCATTGCTGCTGCCGTTCCACGCATAAATATCTGCTGTCTTCTTCTCCTTCTCTTTCTCTTTTGCTGCATTAAGAACATCTTTCTTCTTTTTTGTAATCTGACTCTATTCCTATTCTGACGCATTATCCGTTCCTCCTTATCTATCTCAAAAGTATTTCTTACTTTGTTTTCTATTATTTAGATGTTTAAGGATGAGAAAAAGTTGATACAAATTTATATTTTTTGAAAAAATTTTGATTTGACGAAATTTTAATCTGAAGTTCCTTGCTTTATGCAATAAGACTTTCCATAAAGAAAAAAACATCCGATCGGTTAACGACATATTCATATCTGTTATCCGATTAGATGTTTTTTGTTTATCTATTATTTTTACTTATCTGTTATTTTTATTATGCTTCTTCCCTTGCTTCCAGATCAAAATGCTCCCTGACCAGCTTCACAACTACACCGGAAAGCAAGAATACTGCGATCAGGTTTGGTATCGCCATCAGACCATTGAAAGTCTCTGCAATACTCCAGAGCAATCCAAGATCTAAGGTTGCACCAACGATAGCAACCAGTGAATAAACAAACATAAACGGCTTATTTACCTTTGTTCCGAACAGGAACTCGATACACCTCGCACCATATAATCCCCAACCAATAATAGTTGAAAATGCGAAACAGCACATTGCCACAGCTGTAAAAAGTGATACCCAGTTGCCATATGTAGCAGTAAACCCACTAATCGTAAGCTCAGCGCCCGCTGCCTGTCCATATGTGATCGGCACTTCGCTGCAAAGTATAACCAATGCAGTCAGGGTACAGATAACTATAGTATCTACGAATACTTCAAAGATTCCAAAGAATCCCTGTTTTACCGGCTTTCTTGTATCTGCACATGCATGTGCGATTGAACCTGTACCAAGCCCGGCCTCATTTGAAAAGATACCTCTTGATACACCCTTCTTCATGCTCATGAAAAAGCTTCCAACAACACCACCGGTTACTGACGCCGGTGAAAATGCGCCTTCCACAATCTCTTTAAATACTGCCGGCACATGATTGATATTTAAAATTACGACTCCAAGCGCAAGCACCACATAGAACAACGCCATAAATGGTACCAGCTTCTCTGTTACCTGTCCGATTCTCTTAATCCCGCCAAGCAGGATCAATGCAAGCAGGACTGCGAGCACAATACCGATGACCAGATTTATGTTTGATACGGAATCCTTTGAAATAATTCCATAATTAAATAATGCAGAATCGATCGCTGTCGTGATCGTGTTTACCTGTGTGGCATTTCCTGTACCGAACACTGTGATCACACCAAATGCCGCAAACAGATATGCAAGCCAGTGCCAGTGTTTCTTCAGACCATTCTTAATGTAATACATCGGTCCGCCGACAAATTCGCCCTTATCATTCTTCTCCCGGAAATGAACGGCAAGTGTTACTTCTGAAAACTTTGTACACATACCAAGAAGTGCGGATATCCACATCCAGAAGACGGCACCCGGTCCACCGATAGCGATTGCTCCGGCAACGCCTGCTATATTTCCTGTCCCGACCGTAGCCGCAAGCGCGGTACACACCGCCTGAAACGGTGTCATGGCTCCATCAGCAGCCTGCTTCTTTCGAAACATTCGCCCGATCGTAACTTTCATCGCATATGGGAATTTCCGGATCTGCAGAAACCGGGTTCGGAAGCTTAACACCAGACCGACACCAATAATACAGATCATGGCAGGGACTCCCCATATAAAGTTATTGACTACATTGTTAATTGATTCAATTGTTTCTAACATATTTTACTACTAATTTCCTTTACTATAATCTGGCAGGTTTTTCGAATTCAGATCGTACGCCCTTAAATATGTCCATGCGTTTCGGTGAAAATATCCGAAATCTAAATCTCTTCACGTCCGGTTTTTGCACGAATAAGCATTAGAATTACAAATAACAGCACGATGCAAACCGGAAGCGCAAGCCATGAAAGTGCGGCAAGCTTTGCAGCCTGAAGAATTCCGATCAACAGATATCCAACCATACATACAGCAGCTACAACAAGTGCATATGGAAGCTGTGTAGATACATGGTTTACATGCTCACAATGTCCCCCGGCAGATGCCATGATCGTTGTATCTGAGATCGGGGAGCAGTGGTCACCGCATACCGCACCTGCCAGACAGGATGCGATAGAGATTACCATCATCTGTCCGGATGGGAATACGCCGATCACGATCGGGATCAGAATACTGAAAGTTCCCCATGACGTTCCGGTGGCAAATGCAAGTAAGGCTGCAACAATGAATATGATCATCGGCAGGAAGCCTTGCATGGAACCGGCAGAACTGGATACCAGATCAGCTACATATACCTTTGCGCCGAGGAGATTCGTCATACCGGAAAGTGTCCACGCCATTGTAAGGATCAGGATCGGTGCGATCATTGATTTGAAACCTTCCGGTATACATTCCGTAAATTCCCGGAAGGATAAGGTATCACGCAGCATGAAATAAATAAACGTAAATACCAGTGTAACAGCACCACCAAGCACCAGACCAACCGATGCGGATGAATTTGCGAATGCATCTACAAATGATGTTCCGCTAAAGAAACCACCTGTATATACCATTGCAATGATACAGCTTATGATCAGCACAACAACCGGCAGGATCAGATCCAGCACATGTGCATTTTCTTTTAAAATTTCTTCTTCATTATCTTCATATGGTCTTCCCGGAGTTGTGAACAGATCCCCTGCGATCGCATTTATTTCATGTCTCTTCATCGGACCGAAATCAACACGAAGAATGGTTACTCCAAGTACCATGACTAACGTAAGAAGCGCATACAGATTATATGGAATTGTCTGGATAAATACTGCAAATCCGTTAATTCCGGCATCTTCCGGTACGGATGATGTAACAGCGGCAGCCCATGAACTGATCGGTGCTATGATACACACCGGTGCTGCTGTAGCATCAATAATATAAGATAATTTGGCTCTTGATACTTTATGACGATCTGTTACAGGACGAAGGACACTGCCTACAGTCAGGCAATTAAAATAATCGTCTACAAAGATCAGGATTCCAAGAACCATAACGGATAATTGTGCACCAATCCTTGTCTTAATGTGTTTTGATGCCCATTTTCCAAATGCCGCAGAACCTCCGGCTTTATTTAACAGGGATACCAGAATACCAAGCATAACAAGAAATACCAGAATACCCGCATTTCCTGAATCTGAAAGCTTCGCGATCATACCGCCATTTTCATTAAACAGCATGGTATTGATACCTAACTCCAGATTGAAATTCGAATATAATAATCCACCTGTGATAATACCTGCAAGCAATGAGGTATAAACCTCCTTTGTGATCAGTGCCAGACCAATCGCAATAACCGGTGGAAGCAGAGATAATATCGTTGCATAGGTCTTACATTGATAATTCTCCGGATCTGCGATCTCCCCCGGTGTTTTACCGGTTACCACCATGAGTACGATTATGATCGCAATGAATATAAGCATCGCTATCTGTTTTCTTTTGATCTTCAATTTCTCTCCTCCAAAATTTTCTTTTGTTTTTTATGCCCTATGATAAGCATTCTGCTACATTCGTTTCCATAAAGGCACACTACTTTTCCAGTATAAAGTGCTATCCCTGAGAAATCAAGTTTTACCTGACATTTTAAAAGGGTATTTTCGGAATTTGTTCCAAAAATACCCTGGATTCTTATTTTATATCAGTATTGTACCTCTTATAAATCAATTACTTTTAGAAATCAACCTCTGAATCATAATAACAGCACTTTAAGAGTTTCTCCATCTCTTCCTGACTTGGCTGTCTTGGATTTGATCCTGTACATGCATCCAATATTGCATTTGCTGCGATCTCAGGCAACCGCTCTAAGAATACATTCTCAGGTACAAAGCCCTGCTCTGCCGGATAGCTGTCAGCACCATAATGTTTGATACAGTGTGGGATATTCAGATCATCGTTCATCTTACGCAGATAGTTGATCAGAAGTGTTACCTTCTCATCTAATGTATCACCGCCAAGTCCCATAAAGTCTGCGATCACTCCATATCTTTCTTTTGCAGTTTCATCCTTTGCATTAAATGCGATGACCTTCGGCAGATACATTGCATTTGCCGCACCGTGAATGATGTGTGCGCCATAATCCGCAAATGCTGCACCTGTTTTATGTGCCATAGAATGAACAATACCCAGAAGCGCATTTGAGAATGCCATACCTGCAAGGCACTGAGCGTTGTGCATTGCGTCACGTTTTTCCATGTCTCCGTTATAAGAACCAACCAGATCATTCTGGATCATCTTAATAGCATGTAATGCAAGCGGATCTGTGAAATCACAGTTTGCGGTTGATACATATGCCTCGATCGCATGTGTCATTGCATCCATACCGGTATGAGCAACTAACTTCTGCGGCATCGTCTCTGCCAGCTCAGGATCAACGATCGCTACATCCGGTGTGATCTCAAAATCAGCGATCGGGTATTTGATACCCTTCTGATAATCCGTGATAATTGAAAAGGCCGTTACTTCAGTTGCAGTTCCTGAAGTAGATGAAATTGCACAGAAATGAGCTTTTTTACGAAGGGAAGGAATACCAAATACCTTACACATATCTTCAAATGTAATGTCCGGATATTCATATTTGATCCACATTGCCTTTGCCGCATCAATCGGAGAACCTCCGCCGATTGCTACGATCCAGTCCGGTTCAAACTCCAGCATGGCAGCAGCACCCTTCATAACTGTTTCAACAGACGGATCCGGTTCAATGCCTTCAAATAACTGAACTTCCATTCCTGCCTCTTTCAGATTCTTTTCTACTTTATCCAGAAATCCAAAGCGTTTCATCGAGCCACCGCCAACACAGATCATCGCCCTTTTTCCTTTAAAAGTTTTTAATGCATCTAATGCATCCTTTCCATGATAAATATCTCTAGGTAACGTAAATCTTGCCATCTTTCCATCCTCCTATTACTCTATCTTATTGGTACGACTAAGGAGCCGCAAACGGCTCTTGCCTATAAAAAACAAAAAGTAGTGTACTACTACACTACTTTCTGATTATATCACAATTCTTTTCATTTCTCATTATATTTTTGTGAAATTTAAACAACTGTTTTTGTGAAAAATTAAATTATCTAAACTTTTTATATAAAAAATGGCATTTTTCTAATGTTGAGCTACTTTCCTGCAAGAATCAGCTGAAGCAGGCTCTTATCCAACATTAATGCACGGTTCCAGGGATTCAGAATAATGCCCTCTATATCGTCCGTCATTAAAGCTGCCTCAAAGAGATGGCTGATATCTGCCATAAAGGTCGACATTACGGTTTCACCGCCCTTTATCTCCTCATCAAAGCTGGTAAATGCCATCCACCAGTACCTCTCATCCTCGGTCTGGATCGCCTGGATCTGCAAACTGCTCTCCGCACCCGCCGGTGGTATAACAGCAACAATGAACTGTCCATTTGCTCTCGCACGCCGTCTTATCACTGTAAGTGTATGTGCAAGCATTTCTTCTGTCGGTTCCTGCTGTAAAACAAGGATTGCTTCTTCAATTGTCTCATTTCCCTGTAAGCCTTCATCTACAGGTATCTGATCTTCATATTTTTTCGTATCCATATACCGTCTGATCTCCCAAATATCTTCTCATATTTCATCTTGAAAATCTTCTTTATAACACTCCCTGAATCAGAATGATCAGGATCAGAACAGGAAGTACAAACTGGAAATATGGTTTTAATTTTACGGACATTTTCACTCCGGAACCGGTATTTACTTCCTCAATATAATTATCAAAGCCCCAACCCCATTTCGTAACACAGAACAACAGATAGATCAGTGAACCGAGTGGGAGCAGAAGATTACTTACCAGGAAGTCCTCACTGTCTAATACATCCCTGCCACCGATCAGGTGCAAATCACTCCACACGTTGTATCCCAGAACACAAGGAAGACTTGCGATCAGTATGATGATACAGTTGATGAAAGCCGTTTTATTTCTGCTCCATCCAAACATATCCATCGCAAATGACATGATATTTTCAAATACGGCGATAACCGTAGAAAAGCTTGCAAATGTCATAAACAGAAAGAACAATGAACCCCAGATCCTGCCGCCTGCCATATTTACAAATACATTCGGCAGCGTTACAAATATCAGCTTTGGTCCTGCAGTGACCTCTACTCCATAGCTGAAGCATGCCGGAAAAATGATCAATCCTGACATAACAGCAACAAATGTATCCAGGGCACAGATTCGCACACCTTCGCCTGCCAGCGCATGATCCTTGCTCATATAACTTCCGAAGATCTCCATCGCAGCTACACCAAGACTCAGAGTGAAGAAGGCCTGATTCATAGCCGCGGAGATCACATTTCCGATACCGACTTTCTCAACCGTTGACAGATTTGGAATCAGGTAGAACCGTAAACCTTCACCGGCTCCTGATAAAGTAATGCTGTGAACTGCCAGTACCACGATCAGCACCAACAGTGCTGTCATCATAATCTTACTGATTCGTTCCAGACCATTCTGAAGCCCACGGCTGCATACGATAAATCCGACAATAACCGTCAGGATCATCCAGAAGCCCATCTGCTTCGGATCGGCAAGCAGATCCGAGAATACAGATCCGGTCGCATCCGCATCCATACCGGCCTTGAATTCGCCTGTGACAAATTTATAAAAATAAGATACCATCCAGCCGGATACGGTTGTGTAATACATCATCAGAACATAACAGCCAAGGATCGCAAACCATCCATGAATGTGCCATTTACTCTTTGGTTTTTCAAGCTCCTTATAAGCCAGAACTGCACTCTTTCTGCTGCCTCGTCCGACCGCAAGCTCCATCGTCAGAACCGGAAGCCCCATCGCCACAAGGAACAGCAGATAGAACAATACAAATATTCCTCCACCATTTTCTCCTACCACATATGGGAATCTCCATACATTTCCAATTCCAATCGCACATCCCGCACTTACTAATAAAAAGCCTAAACGGGATTTAAATGATTCTCGTTTCATATTTTCTACTTTTTCTCCTGTATTTCTTGCTTCTCTATGCCGATGCCTTAAGCATCCGATCTCGCATAAGAATTCTTCATCTGATTACTCAGTTCATATAAGACTTTGGAAAGCGTATTACCGGTCTCTTTCCGGAGGATATCTGCCATTTCCTGATTGGCCTGCTCTCGAAGCGCACTTCGTTTACCGACATCCGGTTCTTTTTCTATCTGCTCATCGTATCGGTTGATCACCTCATGCCCTTTCGCAAGCATGGTTTCCTGATACCGTTCGATATGAAACAGCGACTTGCTGTAAGATGCATCTGCCATCGCTGCGATCATCCGGCTGTTCCAGTAGAAATTATCGGTAGATACATCAGCGGTCGTGTTCGCCAGATATTCCGGTGTTGTGTCCACATTTGCATAAAATGGCACCATGACATTAAACGCATTTGAAGCAAATGTCACCCACTCGATCACACGGCTGTCCTCTGCTCCATATGGTCGCATCTGGATCGCAGACATGAAATCAGTCCGGTTAACGCCGATGGAACGATATGCACCTGCCATCTTCTTATCTCCATATGGAAGATATGGGTCATATGGTGTTCCCTGATAATGCGAGGACAACACATATTTGACATCCTCCATCGTCACCTTATACTCCGGAATCAGACTCCATGGAATGTCGTCCGATACCGGTGTGTAATCTGCATTTTCACCATCCCAGCGGTACGTCTTCGGATTCAGGTACCGCTCCATAAACCATGCTCTTGGCGTATTGTAGACATGATCCGAATCATCATGGCTGCCAAATATCTCTCTTGGATTAATGAATCTACCAAACGGCAGATCCGCATCTTCGTCCTTACGTTCTGTGCTTCTTCTAATAGTCAGATCCAGATGATTCTTCTCGATAAATTCCGCCAGATCTTTTGAGCACATATGTGCGTTCTGATCCGTTAATGCATCCTTCATATCAAATACATCCGTGCCGAACTGATTCGGCATCACAACATAGACATCATCCGGCACTTTCTTCGCGATCCAGTGATGTCCTCCGATCGTCTCCATCCACCAGATCTCATCCTGATCCTGGAATGCGATTCCATTCATCTCGTAGGTTCCGTACGTTTCAAGCAGATTTCCAAGACGTTCTACACCTGCTCTCGCACTTCTTATATATGGGAGTACCAGACAGACAATATCTTCTTCTCCGATTCCGCCCGATATTTCTTCGTTTCCGTTCTCTGCCGGCTGATACTCGACCAGAGGATCTGCACCGAGCACTCTCGGATTCGATGTAATGGTTTCGGTCGCTGTCATTGCAACATGGGCTGCATTTACACCGCTTGCCGCCCAGATGCCCTCACCATCGACTGCATTTGGCATCGAGGTATAGCGCATCGCTTCTTCCGGAAGCGGAATTTCCAGATGCGCCAGAACCGAATGGTAGATCTTTGGCTGTTCTTCCGGTTCTACGACTACAAATTTCTTCGGCATATAATGACCGGATCCTGAATCATCGTTTCTGGCAATGATCGTTGATCCATCATAGGATGCCTTCTTTCCAACTAATATCGTTGTACATGCCATCAGGCTTCACTCCTTTTTCAATCACAACTACTGTCTAAGTTTATTTTAACAGCTGCTCCTTTAACACCTTGATCACACCCTGATTGCGCATCGTATCTGCTACATGGGCTGCTACCTGCTTTACCTCATCTCTGGCACTTCCGATCGCATAGCTTTCCTTTGCACAGGCAAGCATACCAAGGTCATTGATATTATCACCAAATACCATAACTTCATCCGGTTTGATCTCATATTTATCAAGCAGAAACTGTAATGCACTTCCCTTGTTGATCGATGGTTCCGAACAGTCTACCCAGTAAACTCCGGCAGGTGCCAGTAGAATGGTATCCTTCCATTTGTCATAAAACCAGTCTTTTACGATCCGCTCTGCATCCTCCGGGTGAAATATCGAGATCTTCACGATATCATCATTAATATCGGTAAGATCCGGCACTGCCTTGATCTCATAGCGATATGCTTCCCGCATCCAGTTATACAGTCGTCCATCCTCGCTTCCAACATAGGCATAATCCCTTCCACAGAGCAACAGCTCTACATCCGGCAGCTTCTCTGCATCCTCCACGATCGCACGGATCAGGTCTTTCTCCATCGGACGTTTGAGCCATGTTTCGCCCTTGCTTCCTCTGACAAATCCGCCATTATCCGGGATATATAAGATCTGATCTGCAACCGGTGCAAATAACTTCTTAAGGCTCGCATACTGCCTGCCGCTTGCTGCTACAAAAGTTATATTCTTTTCTTTTAATGCCTTTATTACATCATAGATCTCAGGATTGATCTCAAATGTTCCGTCAGGAACAAGAGTTCCATCCACGTCACTTGCTACTAATTTTATCATTTTTACTTACGCTCCATTTTCATTTAACTAAAAACAGCCGTCCGGCAACATTCCTACAGGAAATCTCCTACAGGAACAAATGTCTCACGCCCTCCGCGTCAAAGGTCACCTGTGGTACATGATCTACCTCGATCTGGTAGAGTGCATTTGCTGCCAGATGCTCGGCTGCCTGCTCCAGATCACGGATACCGGAGGTATTCTTGAATTCTTCTATGACCGCATCCAGCCCATCCTCTGTAATGATACATTCATTCTCTTTCAGACCGATCCGCTTCAATACCTTTGGCAATGCAAATTTACTGAAAATGATCTTCTTTTCTTCAAAGGTATAATCCGGTATGTCGATAACCGCAAAACGTGACATCAATGGCGCACTGATATCTTCTTTATTATTTGCCGTTGCGATCGGATATACGCCAACGGTCGGGATCATACACTCCATATAGTTATCTGTAAATCCAAGATTATCAAGCAGGGTCAGAAGTACATCCGCGGGATTTCCATTTCCCTTTCCGGATGCAGCCTTATCAAGCTCATTGATAATAAATACCAGATTGGATTCTCCTGCGATCGAGAATGCTTCCATGATGATACCCGGCTTTGCATTTGCATAGATTCTGGAGCTTCCTGTAAGCTGCTCCGGATCATTGATCGAACTCATATCAAGGGTTGTCCATGGCAGTTTCAGAATACGGGCAACCGCATACGCGATCTGTGATTTTCCGGTACCGGCAGGTCCGACCAACAGAAGTCCATAAGCAGGAAGGGTATGAGTTCGGTTGATCTGGATAACCGTCTCCATGATCCTCTGCTTTACACGTTCCATTCCATATAATTCTTCATCCAGAATCCGTCTTGCTTCAACCGGATCGATCGCTTCAAAATAATTGCTCTTCCACTGAATATTCATCATGATCGAGAGTGCTCTCTGTGCATGACGACGCTCCTCCGGTGACACCTCGTTTGATCTGGCAACAGCAAGATTTCTTCTCGCCCAGAGACGGATATTATCCGGCATCGTTCTGCCCGCACATGTCATAAAATCAGAAATGCTCTGAAGACTGGTCAGCTTCATATCGTCGCCTTCCTCGTCTGCATCGTCATCCTCCTCGACTTCCTCTGATGCTGTACTTGCAAGCAGTCGTTCGATCATAAACTGTAAAAATCCATCTGCCGCAGATAACTTGGTTCCGCCACCAAATGCTGTCTCTCGGATTCTGTATACTGCATATCCGTCTTCCAGATTTTTACCGGACAGACGTACACTGATATGATTTTCTCCCAGCCATTTGATCAGACTGACAAATCTGGAATCAATCTTTAAAATATCTGCTGAAAATGTCTCCCCATTTTCCTTGAATTCAAAAGTAGTACGCTTTGCCGGATTTGTAAAAACGCCCAGCGCATGATGGATCCACTGTCTCTCACTGTTATCTAACACCAGAATCGGTTCCTCCGGTGTCTTTTCCTTTGCATTTGACTGAAATGCCGTATAGGTACAAACCGTATCCTCATTCTTTACCGGTTTATCACTGAAATCAAAAACTGGCATATATAATTTCTCCTTTTATCATTTTTTCTATTCTTCTACACCCGCAAGTGCTGTAATCTGTGCTTTTTCTCCTGTCAGTAAACATTTATTCTTATAAATGGCACCGTTACAGGTCAATATCAAGTTCTACCGGACAATGATCGGAACCCAACACCTCTGTATGGATCTTTGCATCCACAAGTCTGGATTCCAGAACCTTTGAGGTCAAAAAATAGTCGATCCGCCATCCGGCATTCTTCTCTCTTGCCTTAAAACGGTAAGACCACCAGGAATAAATGCCTTCTGCGTCCGGATTAAAAAAACGAAACGTATCAATAAATCCACTGTCAAGCAGGGTGCTGAATTTTTCTCTTTCCTCATCTGTAAATCCGGCGTTCTTACGATTGGTCTTTGGATTTTTCAGATCGATCTCTGTATGTGCCACATTCATATCCCCACATACTACCACCGGCTTTGTCTGTTCCAACTGCTTCAGATACTCTCTGAAATCATCCTCCCACTTCATACGATAGTCCAGTCTGGCAAGCTCATTCTGTGAATTTGGCGTATATACAGTGACCATATAAAAATTATCATATTCGAGTGTGATGACTCGTCCCTCATGGTCGTGTTCTTCTATACCGATTCCATATGCCACTGACAACGGCTCTTTCTTTGCGAAAATAGCAGTTCCGGAATATCCCTTTTTCTCTGCATAATTCCAATATTGATAATAACCCGGAAGCTCCAGTTGAAGCTGTCCTTCCTGCATTTTTGATTCCTGAATACAAAAAATATCTGCATCTGCCTCTTTAAAGAAATCCATAAAATTCTTTCCAACACATGCGCGAATTCCGTTCACATTCCACGATATCATCTTCGTTGTAGTGCTTCCTCCTGTCTGATCTATATACATAAAAAGACCATCCGCTACCTTCTGAAAGCTCCGCTCTGCCTACGCAATAGAAAAAAGAGTCATGGGTAATACGGCAAATGCCGCACTTATTTCTAAACGAATGGTCATGTTTATTATACTACATGTGGTTTATCCGTCAAATAAATTCATTGCATTGTCGGTATTTCAGATTACTATATCTATAACCGGTATCAGAATTTTATCTGTTCATCGGAATCTCAATATCGAACTTTTTTATATCGATTATCGCATTTCCATCACAGAAAAACGAAATGCCATCTGCTGTCTGCGGCGTATAAATTGCTGTACTCATTGACAACTCTCCGTCATTCACAAACAGTTCTACCGAATTGCGGTCAAGAATAAACCGTAATGTTATCTGCTCTGATTCTGATTCTACCTCTGCCCGCCTGATGCAGGCTACATCCCGGTTCATTCCGGCAAATGTCCGGTCAACTTCGATCTCCCGTTTTCTTCTGTTATATGTAATTCTGGTATAATGCTCTGCATCTTTTGCTACATCAATGTAAAACTCCTGAAATTCACCGGATTTTATTGTTACTGTCATATCCAGCGTTCTTCCCTCTATCCCATCAAAGTTCTGTCCGCCTTCTACCTTTTCATTCGAATAGGAAACCGGCCGAACCCGATATTGCTCCAGTTCTTTCACAGGCTTCTGGATGATCCTGCCATCTGACAGATATAATTCTCTTGGAATTGTCATCATGCCCTGCCACTCCTGTCCATCCGGGATAAATGAATTATGCCATGACTGCATCCATGCGATCAGGATTCTCCTTCCATCCGGAAGTTCTGTCGTCTGTGATGCATAAAAATCCAGACCTTTATCAAGTGTATGTGGCTGCCCCATTTGAAACTGCTTTTTTGCATGATCATATGTTCCAACAACATAGATCGCATTATTACCATTATGCAGTTCATTTCCCTGCGCCTGTACATCAGGTGGTGAAAACAACAGCACATCTTTTCCGTCTAACCTGAAATAATCCGGACATTCCCATACGCTTCCTAACCGTTCCATGTGCTCTGCAAATACACCTCCATATTTCCAACAACCTGCTGCTTTCTCAAAGGCTTCTGTCTCCTGTTCGGTAAGCTCTGTTTTTTCCAGATATTGATATATTTCAGAATTTGAAAATAACGCGATCATTCCTTTATTCTGAGCATCCCGGCTGCAGGTCAGCATATAGTAAATACCATCTTCTTCCCATACCTTCGGATCTCTGAAATCAATATGGCTGAATCCCTCCGGCATCACCGCTCCTGTGAGAACAGGATTGTTCTTCAGCTTCTTATAACCTACACCATCTCCAACTGCCATACACTGATTCTGAAGATTGCAGCCACCATTCTTATCTTTACTGACTCCTGTATAAAACAGCACATGTCCAAGATTTGTCATAACTGCCGAACCGGAAAAGCATCCTTCCTCATCATATTCCATATCCGGTGCAAGTGCCGTCGGATACTGCTTCCAACTTATCATATCTTCACTTACCTGATGCCCCCAATGCATCGGTCCCCATACATTGCTATATGGATGATATTGATAAAACAAATGGATTTGTCCCTTATATACTGAAAATCCATTGGGATCATTCATCCAGCCGATCGGTGGTGTCACATGAAATAACGGTCTTTTATCAGCATCAACTTCATATTCTTTTTCATATTTTCTGGCTACTTCTAATGTATGCATATTCTTTCTCCTTATCCAAGCTCCAACGCTGTCTTTGCAATCGCCTCCGGGATACCCTTTCCCAGTTTACACGTCATCTCATGCCACTGTTCGCCGCCCCACGAAGAAACCGACATGCCGTTATCCTCGTATCCCATCTTCCGGTACATGGCAACCTTGGATTCCAGGCAGGTAAGGATCAGTCGCTTTCGTCCATTCTGTCTTTCCCTGTTCTTATAACATTCCATCATCTCGGAAGCCAGCCCGATCCTGCGGTATTCCGGCAGGACATCAACACCAAGGATCATTACATTTTCTCCGGCAGGATCATACAGATCTGCATTCTGAAAGAATTCATCACGCAAAACCGTTTCATTTGTAGACAGCCCATTAATAAATCCTGCAATCTTACCTGTCGCTTTATCTACCGCAACCAGAAACATTTCCGGTGCCTTCTCTACACGCAAATACATCATCTCTGGAGTACATGCCTCATTCGAAGGAAAACAGATCCGTTCGATCTCTGCTGTTTGCTCTGCTTCATTCTTTTTAATATTTCGGAACTCAAATCTTACTAAATTTTCCTGTGTCACTGTTAAACTCCTTTTTGCTATTTGTTATGAACTCTGTATTATAGATAATATAGGAACTATTTTTTCAGGAGGTACTATTATGGGTATTAAAGACATCGATATAAACAAAGACGGGGTTACACTCGGCGATCATATTGAAAACATGAAAGAAAATCAATATATCTTTGGAATCTCCGCATTCTGCGGGATTCCATATTTTTTCCGGAAGACTTTCAGATCTTCTTTTCCACGGATCAACATGACATCTTCAAATGTCCCGTTATGAATATCCTGAAAACCTGCGACCTGCTCACCGGTGCAGATGCTGCATTTGATGACCGGTCGTTTTTTCTGACTATCATATGATGCCTGCTCTTTCTTTTTTCGAAATAATCCCATATTAAACTTCCTTTACATTTCAGGTTTTAATTCGCCAGTTGATATTCTTTTAACTGCTTCCGTCTCGCTCTATAGTCCGGGCAATACCGCGCTACCTCTGACCAGAATTCTTTGGAATGATTCATATGACGTCTATGTGCCAGCTCATGCACTACCACATAGTCAAGTAATTCATCCGTCAGATAATATAACTGATAATTAAAATTCACATTTCCGGCACTGCTGCAGCTTCCCCATCTGGTCTTCTGGTTGCGGATCGTGATGCGCCCAACTGTCACCTGCATAACCGCACAATAATACTTTACCCGATCTGCTATCTTATCCTTGATCTTCTGAATCTCTGCATCTGATAACGCATCCACAGATGGAACCTTAATTTTCGTTCGTGCATCCGCACGCTTTTTTACCTGATCCACCTTCTTTAAGATCCAATCCTGTTGTTTCTCTATAAATGCTTTTAATTCCCAGTCAGATAATCTCGCCGGAATCCTTGCAAGTACCGTTCCATCCGGTCGCACCTCCAGACCAAGACTTTTTCTCCCGGATCTTATAACCTGTACCCGGATGTTTTCATTTGTCACTTTGTCATTCAGTATTATCTCTGTCAGCATATTTATAGCCGTCTATATTCCTACGAATTGTAGACGTTCTTCACCTCATATTTATAACTTCATTTCTCATACTAAACTATATGTGCTATCAATTACAGACAGCCTTATATTTTCTACATAAAAACTGCCTGCAATACCTTTCTTTATTACAGTGTCAGCACACTGTACTCTTCCAGATTCCACACCTTTGTCACGATATCCGAATAGAACTCCGGCTCATGGCAGACTAACAAAACCGAACCGTGATAGTCTTTCAATGCTCGCTTCAATTCGTCCTTTGCATCCACATCCAGATGGTTTGTCGGCTCATCGAGGATCAACAGATTCGTCTCCTGATTGATCAGTTTACACAGGCGTACCTTTGCCTGCTCACCACCGCTTAATACCTTTACCTTACTCTCGATATGCTTGGTTGTCAGTCCGCATTTAGCAAGTGCCGATCGCACCTCATACTGTGAAAATCCCGGAAATTCCTGCCAGATTTCTTCCAGACAGGTATTTTCTGTTCCGGCCATTTCCTGTTCAAAATAACCTTTATACAGATAATCACCCAGATGTACCGTACCGGATATCGGCTTGATGATTCCAAGCAAACTCTTAAGCAGCGTACTCTTTCCTATACCATTTGTACCAACGATCGCGATCTTTTCTCCACGCTCCATTCGCAGGTTGATCGGTTTGGAAAGTGGTGCCTGTTTGTCATACCCGATCACCAGATCCTCAGTTTCAAATAACATCTTGCCCGGTGTTCTCGCTTCCTTAAAATAAAATTCCGGCTTCGGGCGCTCCCTGGCAAGTTCTATCACATCCATCTTGTCCAGCTTCTTCTGTCTGGACATCGCCATATTTCTTGTGGCAACACGCGCTTTATTTCTGGCAACGAAATCCTTCAGCTCGCTGATCTCCTGCTGCTGTTTCCGGTAAGCAGCCTCCTGCTGTGCCTTTCTCGCCTCGTATACTTCCAAGAATTTGTCATAGTTGCCGACATAGCGGTTCAACTCCTGATTCTCCATATGATAGATGATATTTACGACATCATTTAAAAATGGAATATCATGGCTGATCAGGATGAATGCGTTCTCATACTCCTGCAGATACCGTTTCAGCCATTCGATATGTTCTGCATCCAGATAGTTTGTCGGCTCATCAAGCAACAGAATCTCCGGCTTCTCAAGTAACAGCTTTGCAAGCAAAACCTTGGTACGCTGACCACCGCTCAGATCTGTTACGTCATGATCCAGTCCAAGTTCCAGAAGCCCCAGCGCTCTCGCTACCTGTTCCGTCTTGGCATCGATCATATAGAAATCATGATTTGTCAGAAGATCCTGCAACGTGCCGACTTCCTCCATCATTTCCATGATCTCATCATCCGTTGCATCCGCCATGCTGTCATAAATCTGGTTGATCTTCTCCTCCATCTCAAACAGATAAGAAAATGCTGACTTCAACACAGATTCGATCGTCATTCCCTTTTCCAGCACCGCATGCTGATCCAGATAGCCAACACGCACATGCTTGTTCCATTCCACCTTACCTTCATCCGGCGCAAGTGTTCCTGTCACAATATTCATAAAGGTACTTTTACCTTCACCATTTGCTCCAACCAGTCCGATATGTTCACCGGCAAGCAGCCGGAAAGATACATTATTGAAAATGGCTCTGTCTCCAAAACCATGTGTCAAATTTTCTACATTTAAAATCATTCGTCTTACCCTTTTCCGTTTATTTCGTGATAAGGTTACTATACCTTATGGATGGGATTCAGACAAGATAACTTTTCCCATTCCTTCGATTTTCTTTTTCCCCCACCTATGCTAGAATGTGATTGCAGATGGTATTCGTGTGTGCACTTATCTACTTCTATATTTGTGTATCCTTAACATTCCCAATCAGGGGACGCTTCCGCTCGTTTCGGTCTGCAGCGGTACTAAGATGCCACTTATGTGCCATCAAGTACCGGCGACCTCAAATGCCCCTGTATTGGCAAGTTAAGATACACAAATAACATATAGGTTACGAATGCACACACGAATATCATCTGCAAATACAGCAAGAGGTGATTTTTATGATTCAGATAGATTTGATCACCGGATTCTTAGGCTCCGGTAAAACTACTTTTATAAGGAAATATGCCAAATACCTGATCGATCAGGGCTTAAATATCGGCATTCTTGAAAACGATTTTGGTGCAGTGAATGTCGATGCCATGCTGTTACAGGATATCCTTGGTGATAACTGTACACTGGAAATGGTTGCCGGCGGTTGTGATGCCGACTGTCACCGCAGACGATTCAAAACCAAGCTGATCGCAATGGGAATGTGTGGTTATGACCGCGTTCTGGTAGAGCCATCCGGCATCTTCGATATGGATGAATTCTTTGATGCCCTGCACGAAGATCCGCTTGACCGTTGGTACACGATTGGAAATGTTATCACGATCATCGATGCCACACTGGAGCAGAATCTCTCCGAAGCTTCCCGTTATCTTCTGGCTTCTCAGGTGGCACAGGCCGGCACTGTCTTATACAGTCATTCACAGGAAGTCACACCGGAACAGTTAACCTCTACCAAAGATTATGTAAAACAGTCATTTGACATTCTGCATTCTAAGTCCACGCCAAAGCAGATAGTTCTGGAAAAGGACTGGAAAGATCTGACCGATGAAGACTATAAAGCGATCCTCTCATCCGGCTATCAGGATGCCAATTATACGAAACTCTGGTTTGACGACAAACAGACCTACGACAGTCTGTACTTCATGAATATGGATTTTACAGAGGATTTCTTAAAAGAAAGCTGCCAGAAAATCCTGCTCGATCCAGCCTGTGGTAAGGTCTTCCGGATTAAAGGATTCCAGAAGCTCGCTGATGGAAGCTGGATATCCATCAACGTCACACACCAGAAGACCGAGATTGAGCCGATCCCAAATGGACAGGCAATCCTGATTGTCATCGGCGAAGGGTTGAATCAGGAAGCTATAGAAGGATATTGGGGAAAATCGAAGCCTTGAGCAAATTTTCTCTATATTTTCTCCCCTCTCTGTGGTATTCTCTTATAGGGCACTTCATTTTCTTAAGTGTCTTCCGTATATTGATTAATTTACGAAGGAGAATTTCAAAAAATGAAACGCATTGGCTTCGACAATGACAAGTACCTGTCCATGCAGTCTGCGCACATCAGGGAACGTATCGAACAATTTGGAGATAAACTGTATCTGGAATTTGGCGGCAAATTATTTGACGACTATCATGCCTCCCGCGTACTTCCGGGATTTGCACCGGACAGCAAATTACAGATGCTCTTACAGCTTGCAGATCAGGCAGAAATGATCATCTCGATCAACGCCGCCGATATCGAGCGCAATAAGATCCGTCACGATCTGGGAATCACATACGATCAGGATGTTATCCGTCTGATCGATGTATATAAAAAGAAAGGGCTGTATGTCAGCAGCGTGGTTATCACACGATATGCCGGACAGCCATCTGCCGATATTTTCCAGAAGAAACTGGAAGCGATCGGCATCAAGGTCTACCATCACTATTCCATCGAGGGTTATCCGAATAACATTGACTATATCGTAAGTGATGAAGGCTATGGAAAAAATGATTATGTAGAGACAACCCGTCCGCTTGTCATTGTTACCGCACCGGGTCCGGGAAGCGGCAAGATGGCGACCTGTCTGTCACAGCTGTACCATGAGAACAAGCGTGGCATCAAGGCCGGCTATGCCAAATTTGAGACTTTTCCGATCTGGAATATCCCACTTAAGCATCCAGTCAATCTGGCTTATGAAGCTGCTACCGCAGACTTAAATGATGTCAACATGATCGATCCTTTCCATCTGGAAGCTTATGGTGAAACAACCGTCAATTACAACCGTGATATCGAGATCTATCCGGTTCTGGCTTCCATGTTCGAAGGAATCTATGGATACTGTCCATACAAATCTCCAACCGATATGGGTGTAAATATGGCGGGAAACTGCATCATTGACGACGAAGCCTGCAGAGAAGCGTCCAAGCAGGAAATTATCAGACGATATTACCAGTCTCTGAACCGTTTCGTCAAAGACGAAGCGACCAAAGACGAAGTATACAAACAGGAACTTATCATGAATCAGGCGAAGATCACAGTCAACGACCGCGCTGTTGTTCCGGTTGCAAATAACCTTGCACAGGAAAACGGTTCAGCCGCCGCAGCCTTAGAACTGCCGGACGGAACGATCGTTACCGGTTCCACTTCCGATCTGCTCGGTCCTGCATCTGCTGTATTATTAAATGCAATTAAGGTACTTGGAAATATTGATAAAAATACACATCTGATCTCACGTACCTTTATAGAACCGATCCAGCACTTAAAGACCGGATACCTTGGCAGCAAGAATCCTCGTCTTCATACCGACGAAGTTCTGATCGCATTATCCATGTGTGCTGTATCCGATCCAAATGCAAAGCATGCATTGGAACAGCTTCCAAAGCTGTCCGGCTGCCAGCTCCATGTATCATCGATCCTGTCCACAGTCGACATGACAACCTTTAAGAAGCTCGGCATTGAACTTACAAACGAAGCCGTATACGAAGGTGCTGCTACGCAGGAGAATGCATAGAGAATCATAAAAAAGCCAGATAAACACAATAATTAATGTTTATCTGGCTTTTTTGCCCTATAACGCTCTTTTTATAACCGCATATTTAACAATATCCTGCATGTCCTGATAACTATCCAACACCATATCACGGACACCCCTACTTCTTCAGAAAATGCTCCCGGTTCGGGAATTCCTGTCGAAAGGCTTCAAGTGCTGCCTGTTGGAATACCGCAAACTCCTTATCCATATGAAGCATATGCGGTGTGGCAAATGCGATCGTGCTGACCTGATCTGCGATCTTCTTTGCTACACTTTCATCGGATAACTGCCCCATGCCAAATACAACAGAAGTAAATCCACGTCCGTTCTTGCTGACACCGATCAGCTTCAGGAAAGCATTTTTAATCTCATAAAATATCATTTCCTGCTTCTCGATATCCAGATTGTCATAGTTTCCGAGGAATAAACCTGTCAGGACTTCCGCAGCCTGCTTTCTTTTCTGTGCGCCAAGGCTCATGCCGCCACCTTCTGCGATATATTTCATCTGCATCAGATAGCCCACAAATGCATCATTCTTTGGTTTTCGTTTGCCATACCGGGCAATCCAGAGCTTCTCTCGAAATGCGTCCAATTCGTCCTTTGGATCTCCTGTATGTTCTTTTAGAAATGCCTGTCGTTTCTCAGCATCAATTTCATTATAAAAAGATTCAATCCATATATCCTGCATACCTGCAAACCTCCTGTTGCATAGCTATTTTTGCAAAAATTCATCCACATTATCGACATCGACCTTACGATACTGTGCCATATAATACCGTTCATCCTCAAGTCCTAATACGCTCACATCATTTCCACGGAACAAGGCTACTGCAATCAGTGCAATCTTTCTTGCCTGTGCTTCTCTGTCATTATAGACAGTTCCTTGCATAGTGCCCAGCCGAACAGCTTCCAGCGCATCATCTAATCCATCGATACCAAAGATGACCGGATAATCACTCTGCATATATCCGGCATTCTTATAAGCCTCGACTGCACCGAGTGCCATCTCATCATTATTGGAAATAAGCATTTCTATCTGATCCCCATATTGACTGATCAACCGGCTCATTCGGTTCTCTGCCTGTGCGCGGTTCCAGTCTGCAAACTGATAGGTCAGTTTCTCAAGCTTCACACCATTTTCAAGAATGGTCTTTACCGAACAGTCTGTCCGGCTGATCGCATCCTGATGTCCGGCTTCACCCTCTAAGAGTACATACTGGATCTTACCATCCTGATTGCGATCCACCTCCGGATGATTCTTTATATATTCCGCAGCAATCTCCCCCTGCATCTCGCCGGACTGTGCTGCATCACATCCGACATAATACAGCTTATCCCATTGCAGCAGATCCTCTCTTACCGGCTCTCTGTTAAAGAAAATCACCGGAATATTATTCTGTCTTGCGAGTCTTATAATATTTGACGGAGCAGTTCGATCGACCAGATTTACACAAAGCACATCGCATCCGGCATCGATCATTTCCTCCACCACTTCATCCTGCTCCTGCTGACTGTTATCTCCGCTTCTGACTGATACGATAACCTTCATATCACTTGCTTCTAATGCTTTCAGATCCTCCTTCAATATATCTGTCATTGCATTGATAAACGGATCATCCGGCGTATACGTAACAACGCCGACCCGCAGAGTTCTGTCTTTCTGATTTTTCCTGCTGTCGCAGGATACCAGAGACATCATAACTGCCAATATGCATATACAGGCTATTATTTTTCTTATTTTCTTTCTATTCATACGAATATAAAAACCTTTCTGTCTCTTCCGAAAACAGGTCATCCTTATAGATTACCCGTATCGCTTCTTCATGACTTTTTAATGTATATAATGGTCGTCCAAGTTTCTTTGCGAGCTCATTTACACTCTCATAACCGATGCTGTACCCATCCGGCACAACAAGGCATTTAATCTTGTTGTAATCAAGCAGGGCTATGGATTTCATGCTTGTACCTACCCCATATATTTCTGCCCCTTTATAATACCCATTTTCAGCATTTTCTCCGAGTGTATCGAGAGCTTCTGTATCCATAGCTGCTATATAATCAACCGCTTCCAGAGAATCCACCGCCTTACAGGTATCTTTACCGCTATTCTGATTATATGTCCAGACAAACTCACAGTTATATCCTGCAAGTGCATCGGTAAGTCCCTTTACACGGCTGACACTTGCCTCAGTCTCTGCCCGTCCGACAATCACTCCGATCTTCTTGCCTGCCGACTTATCTGTATCATTTTTTATGATCTGCCTGCCGAGAGTATAGCCGATCTGATAGTTATCCGGCTTTATCGTTACAAATCCGGTCGATTCTGTGTCATCTGCCATATATGCATCCTCCGTTATCAGAACAAAGGTCTCTTTCTCCGCCTGCAAAGACGTAAGCATATCTTTTGTATCTGTTCCGGGAGCCGGACAGATGATAAATGCATCCACATCATTTTCAAGCTGTTCATCGATCAGCTCTTTTTCATCATCTGCACTTACGATCTCATCTGTATTACAGATGATCAAATGAATATTATTTACCTGCGCAGACTGCTTCAGTCCATTAACCAGACCTTCCCATCTGGTATTACCGGAATCCGGAAGAATAACTGCCACACGTTTCTGTGGATTATCTTCCCGAAAGATCCGGTTGATAAATATACCGGCAATGGCAACCAGGATCAGCTCTGCTATGAGGAAAGTAATTCTATTTCTCTTCATCTGTCACTCTCCCCTTTCCATAATTTTGTGTTTCAAGCTGTTCCCGATTCTCCTCTGTATATGGAATAGCCGGTATGTGGATCACAATCCTTGTACCCTCGTCCGGCTCACTGTAAACCTCCAGACCATATTCATTTCCAAACATCAACTGAATTCTGGAATGAACATTGATCAGACCGACACCTGAACCATGTTTTGATACTTTGTTATTATCTTTTAATATATTCTCTACAATGTCCTCATTCATTCCCATACCATTATCTTCTACGGAAATATATATATCGTCGTCCTTTTTCTCTCCCCGGATCGTGATTTTGCCGCCGTCATCCTCATCCATATTCCCTACACCATAATAAATGGCATTTTCAAGAATCGGCTGAACGATCAGCTTTACTGTACAGTACTCATTAATCTCTTCATCAATATCAAATTCGATCTGAAAACGCTCCTTATATCGAACTTTTTGAATATTCATATAACTTCTGCTATGTTGGATCTCATCCGATATTCTGATCACCGTTCTGCCCTTTGACAGACTGATACGAAGCAGCTTTGCAAGCTCGGAGATCATAAACACCGCATCCAGGTTCTTCTTTGCTTCTACCATCCATGTGATGGATTCCAGGGTATTGTAGAGGAAATGCGGATTGATCTGGCTCTGCAGCGCATCCATCTCACTCTTTCTTCGTTCCGTCTGTTCCCGTATGATCTCCTGCATCAAAGCTTCGATCTGTTCATAGGATTTCTGAACGGAATATCCCAGATGACGGATCTCGGACGATCCACCGATGTAGATATCTGTCGGACCACCTGCCTCATATGCTTTGACTGATTCATTTAACTTCAGAATCGGCCTGGATATCTTCTTCGAAATAATACGGTTCACCCCTAAAAGCATCATCATAAGAATGATAACCGTTGTAATGATATAATACCGGAACCGGTTGATGCTCGCGATCTGTACACTTTCCGGTACTACACCGACCACCTTCCATCCGGTATAAGCAACACTGTTTACGATCACATTGCTTGTCCTGCCATTGAACGTAAGTTCATATGTTCCATCCTCATAGGTTGCTGCATCCCTGTATTCTTCTTTGAAATATCCTCTGTCCATATCGGTTCCGCGCGGATGATAGATCATCTGACCATCACGGCTGCACAGGTAATAATAGATGCCATTTGACGCATCATTGATCCGTGCCAATGTATCCTCTATCACCGAATATTTCATATCGACCAAAAGGACACCACTTCCCGGCTGCTCACCATCGTTAATATCAACTGAACGGCTGAGAGATACAACCCAGTAATATCGATATGTGCCATCGACAAACAGATTCTGGATATGCGGTATAGAGAAATGAATATTCTCGATATCTGCCTCTGCATCCTGATACCAGTCCTGCTCCGACGGTTCCACAGCATCCTTCTGTACCGCGACCGGTTCTGCCGTAAGAAGATTTCCTTTATCATCATATAACGCCATACTCTGGATTTTATCGGCATTAATCTCATATAACAGACTGAACTGCCGGTTAAAATCCCGACTGGAAATATCATATTCCTGAATAATATTATAATTCACCGCATTCGTAATCTGACGCACATTTAACAGATCCGCATCCAGCTTTTCAACAGTATTTTCCACCATATTTTCCGTATTCGTGACCGCAGTCTGCTTAATTGCCATCTTAAAACGATTATACAACAGCAGACCCATGATAACGGTTGTGATGATCGTCAGGGCAGTAAGCACCGTCATAATGATCGACTGAATATCAAAACCTATAAATCTGCCGTGATAAAACCACCCCCGAAGACGTCCGATAATAGAACTTTCATTTTTCTTCTTTTTATTCTTTCTTATATCCTTCAACACGCTTCCCCTTATTTACCCTTTATTTTTTCAGATGCTCCGTTCTGTATTTGGATGGCGATACCCCAAAACGCTTCTTAAATACATAACTGAAATAATTTGCATCAAGATAACCGACCCGCTCTGCAATCTGATAACTTTTCTCATTTGTTTCGAGAATCAGTTCTGCCGCATGATCCATCCGGTAATCAGTCAGATATGTTACAAATGCTTTTCCTGTCTCTTTTTTAAATACACTGGAAAAATAAGAATTCGATACTCCAAGTGCCGAGCACACGGTATCCAGGGAAAGATTCGGCTCCATATACCTGTCATGCACCAGATTCTGCGCATCCGTAACCATACGCCTCGATGTACTGTTTCTGGCATTTTTCAGCTCCTCACTGATGGCTTTTGCCGAATCGATCATCCATGCGGTTAATGTGCTTTCATCCATCTCCGGTACACGTTCGTATGGATTTCCGACATTACCGCAAAACTCATTAAAATCTATAAAATTATTAGCACAGAATCGATAAAATGCTCCCACCATCTCCATGATCGCAAGGTTATACTGGCTCACAGTCTGCGCATTATTGTGAAGCTTCTCCACTTCCTTCCGCACCGACTGTTCAAGTGTCTCCGGTACTCCCAGATGAATAGCCTTGAACAGATCATGCATCTTTGTATCCTCCGGCTGGATTAGGATCTCCTGCTCCTTCGGTGCGATCTCACCAATATTGATCGCACGGCTCGTTCCATATAACACGCGATAAGAAACTGCTTCTCTTGCTCCATCATAAGAAGAATTAATGCTGATCAGATTATCACAGACTCTTCCGATTCCCGCAGTCACAACAGCTCCCATAACACGATATGCCCATTTGCAGAATCGGTCACAGGCATCTGTAAATGCAACGACCATTTCTTCCGTTTCCAGTTCTATGATCATAAGCGCATTTCCCAGATATGTGAACATATGATTCTTCCATTCCGGTGCTAAACGATCCTTGATCTCATGCTCGACTGACATGGCAAGCAGCAATGGATTCATACCATCCGGAACATGATGCTCCGAGGTATGAAAGATCGCACAGCAATAATACGGTCCTTTTATATCGATCTGATACGCATTCAAAAATTTCTCGCAATATTCTTCATTTACACGACCCTCGATCAACGAAACAAACAGATTCGTCTGAAGCACCGGAAGGGAATCCTTTAGATAATTCTCAAGCTTTGTTACATTCAGACGTTCTTCTCTCTCCTTATCCAGCGTCTTTTTCAATCGTTTCATACATTCCGTAAGCTCCAGCGCATTGATCGGTTTCAGCATGTATTCCTCTACTTCCAGATGAACCGCTTCCTTCGCATATTCAAACTCATCAAATCCTGTAAAAATGATGATATGGATATTCTGATATTCTTTATTCAATCTTCTGGCAAGCTCCAGTCCATCCATATATGGCATCTTGATATCCGTTATCACGACATCCGGCTGCTGCTTCTCCACAAGCTCCAGTGCTTTCACACCATTTGTCGCACTTCCAACGACTTCAAATCCTAATATATCCCAATGAATTCTCTGTTCGATCGCATCGATTACTTCCACCTCGTCATCGACGAGTACCACTTTATAATTATCCATATCTCATTCCTCTTTTATTCTTTCTATCTGTTCCTTATTATAACAAATCTACGTTCAGAATGAACCCCAAAATCCCGTTTTACCGTATATATCCCAAATAAAATAGCAGCGTACTCCTGATATTTTAAAAGCCGCCCCGTTCAGTCTGGAGCCTGCATCTGTCAGCCTGACAGAAAGCATATCAAAGACGAACGGAGCGGCTTTTGATTTATATCGTTTTTTTTGTGAGCGATTATTACATTTCCTTACTTCTTCTGTACATACTTGAGACAGTCAAGAGTTACAGCCGCAAGGATGATGATACCTTCGAAAATGAACTGAAGGTTTGTATCAATACCAAGGATTGTCAGTGAGTATGTTAATGATGTGAAGATAAGTACACCAGTTACAACACCGGAGATCTTACCGATACCACCTGTAAATGATACACCACCAACTACACAGGCTGCAATGGCATCCATATCCCAGCCCTGTCCATAAGCAGCACTACCGGAACCTACCATTCTGTTACATTCAAGCCATGAACCGAATCCGTAAAGGATACCTGCAAGGATGAATGCGCCAAGTGTTACTTTGAATACTGAGATACCTGAAACTGCTGCTGCTTCCGGGTTTCCACCTACAGCGTACAGATTCTTACCAAATGTTGTCTTGTTCCAGATGAACCATACAACAATGATTGCTACAATTGCCCAAAGAATAATAGATGGGAAGCTGCCAAATGTAGGGATGAACATGCTAGGGATGGAAGAATCAATCGCACCGAATGATACACCCTTTGTTGCGTATGTTACTAAACCAAAGATAATCAGCATGTTCGCCATGGTCGAGATGAAAGGATGCATCTTGTACTTCGCCATGAAGAAACCTGCGATACTTGCAAATACTGTTGTAAGAATTATACAGGCTACCAGGGCAAGAATTGCTCTAGGAGCGGCCGGAATATTTGAGAAATCAAAGATATGTCCGAATACGCCACCTGTGTTAGGGCCGTTATGCATGATGATAGTTGCTGTAACCATACCCATACCTACCATACGTCCGATGGAAAGGTCAGTACCTGTAAGTAAGATCAGACCGGCAACACCGAGTGCAAGGAACATTCGAGGAGATGCCTGCTGTAAGATATTCAGGATATTGGTAACGGTTAATAACTGTGTATTCTTAACGATTGGTGTGATAATACAAAGTGCAATGAAGATCAGGATGATTACGATATACAGACCGTTCTTATAAAGGAACTGGGATGTATTAAATGTGTATTTGTAATTCTCGATCTTCTGAGCCTGCTTCTGACCAAATGTGTATTTGGACATCCGTAAGAGATCGATCAGATGGAACTTATGTGCAAATGCATCATGCTTTCTGTCCTTAATCTCCTGTAATCTGGATTCATGAGACATCTGTGCATCAAACAATCTGTTCTTATATACATATTTCTCATCTTTGATCTCATCTGCAGCGGACAGCTTGGCAAGTGTCTGTTCGTGCTCTGTCTTGATCGTTGCACGAACCTTCTCATACGCTTCGTTTTCTGCTGCTTTTTCTGCCTCGCAGCTTGCAACTACTTTATCATAGTATTTGCTGTTATAATTCTCGGAAAGGTACTTTTCTGCTTCTGCGATCAACTTGGATACTTTATCCTTGTTTGCTGCTTCCACACTCTTTGCTTTTTCCAGTCCGGCTTTTGCTGCTGCAACTGCTTTTGTTCTCTCATCCTTTGATAAGTTCTTGTCTTCCTTCGCAATTGCGATCTGGTTCTTATAGCTCTGAACCTTGTCAGATCCGTCTACACGGAGTGCATCGATCTGTGACTGTATTTTTCCTACATATTCATCAATCGGCTTTAAAAGCGCTGCTTCTGCATCAGCCGAAAGGATCTTACTTTTATCTGCCATAACCAAAACTCCTCTCTATTACAAATATTTCGCACTAAGTCTTAATAATTCTTCCTGGTTGGTCTCTTTTGTATTTACAATTCCTGCAAGATGACCGTTCGACATAACACCGATACGGTTTGTGATACCAAGGATCTCAGGCATCTCTGAGGATACAACGATGATCGTTTTACCCTGCTTTGCCATGTTGATGATCAGTTCATAGATCTCGTACTTGGCTCCTACATCAATACCTCTTGTAGGATCATCCATCATAAATACGTTAGGCGAACGCTCCAGCCATTTACCGAAGATAACCTTCTGCTGGTTACCACCGGAGAGGTTTGCGATCATATCATCCGGTCCCATACATTTTGTATGCATGACCTTGATCTCCTCTGCGGTTGCACGAACCATATCGTCATGGCTAAGTGCGATTCCGCTCTTATAATGGTTCATATTTGCAATTGTTGTATTAAATGTGATATCTGCTTTCAGGAAAAGTCCGTTTGCTTTTCTTTCCTCTGTGATCAGGGCAAAACCATGATCCATGGCATCCTTTGGTGATGAGAAGTTCATCATCTTGCCATTATAAAGTACATTTCCTGCTGCTCTTGTACGCATACCAAATATGGTTTCAAGGAGCTCTGTACGACCTGCACCTACCAGACCATACAGTCCGAAAATCTCACCTTTCTTAACATCAAATGTAATGTTCTGGAGCTTTGGTGCATACTTTGTTGACAGGTTCTGTACGGAGAGCACTGTCTCACCAGGCTCATTGTCTACAGGTGGGAATCTATTGTCAAGGGAACGACCAACCATTGCGGAGATCAGTTCGTTCATGTTTGTATCCTTACTGTCTTTTGTCATTACCAGACTACCATCTCGAAGAACGGATATCTGGTCACAGATCTCGAAGATCTCATCCATTTTATGTGATATATAAATCAGGGAAATACCCTGTTCTTTTAACTGTCTCATCATCTTGAACAGCTTTGCAACCTCAGGTGCTGTCAGTGAAGATGTCGGCTCATCAAGTACAATTACTTTTGAGTTGTAAGAAATAGCCTTTGCGATCTCACACATCTGACGCTGCGATACTGACATTTTCTTCATCGGCTGTGTCAGATTTACGGTAATACCGAGCTTTCTGAACAGATCCGAAGCTTCTTTTTTCATTCTGCCCTCATCGATCACACCGAGGGAATTCTTTGGGTAACGTCCCAGGAACAGGTTGTCCACAACGCTTCTTTCAAGACACTGGTTAAGCTCCTGATGAACCATTGCAACTCCGTTTTCAAGGGCATCCTTTGGACCTGAGAAGTTTACTTCTTTACCATCTAATATTATAGTTCCTTCGTCCTTCTGATAGGTTCCGAAGAGACATTTCATCATTGTCGATTTTCCGGCACCGTTCTCACCCATAAGACCCATGATCGAACCCGGTTTCACATTCAGATTGATGTGATCCAGAACCTTGTTTCTACCGAATGATTTGCTCATGCCCTGAATCGATAAGATGTATTTATTCTTATCTTCTGCCATATCTCTACTTCCCTTTCTTAGTAAAAGAAGGGTATCAAATCTTGTATCTGACACCCCTCTGAGTTAAATCATTATTGCCTGCCGATCCGTTATCTTATTTGTTAAGAAGTGTTGTGTATGATGCTGCATTATCTGTCTTAACCATGTTGATCGCAAATGCGTCATATTCGCCCGGGTTACCAAGACGGTTTGTAATGTTAGACTCTGTCTGACCATCACCACCGATGTAATCTACTTTCAGGTTGAGCAGATCATCGTAGTTCTCAAGAAGTGGCTGGTATGTTGAGCTTAAGAAGTTATCTGAAGCGTTGTAAATATCAAGCCATACTTTCTTTGTTGGGCTCTTGCTTGAATCAAGCTGTTTTGAAACCTTGTCATAAACCTTTGTTGAATCTGTGAAATCCTGATAGTTTTCAGCAGTTACTGCTACGTTTAATGCGTAGTATGATCTTTCTTCCTCGCTATATCTGTAATCTTCACCTTCTGTTAAGCAGTTGCCGGCTTCATCTGCTGTACCGATACCTGTATCAACGTCTACACCATCAAGTGCGTTACGAAGAACTCTGAGTGTTAAGTAAGCCTGAACATCTGCATGCTGTGAAATTGTTCCGCCGTAACCTTCTGCAATAGCTGCTACTGCATCGCTGTTAGCATCGTATCCAAATGTAGGAACCTTGTTATCCTTTGCCCATGCATTGAACATTGACATTCCCATACCATCGTTATTTGAAACAACTACATCAATCTGATCACCGAATGAAGCTGTCCATGTTCCAATAGCGTTTCCTGCTGTTGCTGCATCCCATGTAGCACCTGCTGAGTTCTTCATTTCCTGTGAAGCAAGCTCACGGATTGTATATGTCTTACCACCTACATCAAGCTTTGCATCCTGAACAACTTTTGCTGATCCGTCTACGTTTGTACCTGCAGGTGTTGAATCAACTGCACCATTTGCATCAACTCCTGTGCCAAGTGCTGAACGAACACCACGAGTACGAGCGATTGAGTCATTGTGTCCGATATCACCGATTGCTAAAACGTATCCGATAACACCATCACCGTTACGGTCGATTGTTGCTGCATTTGCTTTGATATAATCAAGTACCATCTGACCCTGAAGCTCAGCACCCTGGTTAGCATCGAAGCCTACATAATAAGTATCTTTGTTGAAGCTTAATGCTTCCTTATCAAGTTCTCCTGTTGAGCTGTTGGATGGCTGACGGTTGAACCAGCAAAGTGGCTTATCCTTATTTGCAACTCCGCTTGAGCTGCTTCCGCCTGATCCGCCTGATCCGCCTGATCCACATCCTACCATTGATAATGCAAGTGTTGCTGCTGCAACGACAGCTATAATTTTTTTCTTTCTCATATTTCATTCCTCCTGTTTGTACATTTTGTTTATTTTTCGCTCTGTCTCATTGACTAAATTCATTATAATGTGACAAGCAGGAAGAAAGAATAGAATATTTTTGGATTTATTAGCAATTTTTTTGGATTTATTAATATTTTTATGTTTATTTTGACGAACCAGTCTATATGTTCTGATAATAATTCATATATTATTTTACTTTTCTTTGTAATATAACTGACAATGGCAGTATCCCTCAAACTCCGGATCATTGATCTGATCCCGAAATTCTTTACAGATACATTTATTCTCCGGTATCTTTTCAAGCCTGCACGGACAATATCCATCCTTCCTTTTTAGTCCTTCTTTTACAGCTGCAACTATTTCTGTATTATCATTGAATCGTACTTTTCCCATTATTAATCCTCCATTGATCTGAATTCTCTTGATTTTTTCAGTCTATCATGAAGCAGTTCCGCATTCTACAACAGATTTTATTTTTTTGCATCCGCTACATGAATTGTCACTATATGTGCATGAAATGTCAGTCGATTTGATCAGAACTATGCTATAATGAACTCAGGTCAATGAGTACGCCTGTACAAATGACGATCAACGACCGGCTTATCATATATTTGTTAAGCCATGATAAGGAGTAGATTTTTTGATACATATAGCGATTTGTGACGACAGCAAACAGGAACGGCAGATACTGGCAGTGCTTTTCAAACGATATCAGGAGCTTCATGCCACACCGCTTCAGATTCATATATTTCAAAATGGCTTCTCATTACTGGATGCCATCGATCAGGGAAAACGATTTGATATTACGATATTGGACATTTTAATGCCCGGAGAAAACGGAATTGAGATTGCGAGAAACATCAGAGCTTCCGGGGCAGATACCGAGATCATCTTCCTGACAAGTTCTCCGGAATATGCGGTAGACAGCTACGAAGTAAAAGCCCAGAACTATCTGTTAAAACCGGTAACCGAAGAAAAATTTTTTGCCTCCATAGATTCCATTCTTGCCGAACTGGATGAGAAAGATACCGCAAGCTTCATCATTTATACGACAGAGAAGCAGTACAGCCGGATCCGGGTATCCTCTCTGGTCTATGGTGAGGTCACACACAGAACCATCACCTTACATCTGGCAGATCAGACCATGATCTCTGCCGTAATGACCTTTACGGAATTTCAGGATATTCTGAAAGCCTATCCGGACTTTATATATCCACACCGTTCTTATGCGGTAAATATGAATTACATTCAATATGTTACGAAAAGCGATATCATCCTGACAGACGGCCAGAAGATTCCGCTTTCCAGAAATAACTACATGAAGATTTCGGAACAGTTTTTAAATTTTGCCTATACGAACTCTTTTGGAAAATAATAAGGAGACAATGATATGAGCTTCCTCTGCGACAGTATTTATTTTATTACCGTATTCCTCTTTGGTTCAGCAGCAAGCGTATGTTTTACCGGTGTTCCTTTTAACCGGAAAAATATACTCTCTCTGTCTGTTTTCTGTGCCCTCGACGGAATACTTCAGATCATTTCTTTCGCAGTCTTCGGACAGGAGATCTCCAGAGGGCTGTATCCGGTCGTTGTACATCTTCCGTTGGTGCTTTTTCTCTGGCTGATATACAAATGCTCATGGATCACTTCAATCGTCAGTGTCTTAACTGCCTATATGTGCTGCCAGATTCCTCTCTGGTGCGGACTGGCCGTTCGCTTATTTTCTGACAATAAGATCATCTATACGATCGTTTATGTCGGATGTGCCTTTGTAACCTTTTATTTCCTATACCACTATGAAGCAAATCTGACGCAGCATTTTATGCCAAAAGCAAATAAATCCGTCTATATTCTTGGCATTCTTCCGCTCTGCTACTATCTTTTCGATTATGCCTCTACGATTTATACCGATATGCTTTATACCAGCAACGAATTTGTAGTTCAGTTCATGCCGTCCATCTGCTGCATTTTCTATTTTGTTTTTATCTTTTATTATTATTATAAACTGGAAGAACAGGAACAGGCAGAACGCCTGGCAGAATCTCTTCATATGCAACTTACACATGCTGCCATTGATCTGAATCATATGCGCACCATGCAGACACAGGCAGCCTCCTACCGCCATGATATGCGCCATCATTTTACTTATTTGCAGGCACTTGCAAGGACCGGGAATCTGGATAAGATCCGGGACTATATACAAACCGTCCAATCCGACTTAGATGCGATCACTCCAAAACGCTTCTGTTCAAATGAGCTGATCAATCTGCTTCTGTCCGCCTATGATACAAAAGCGGAATCAGAGGGCATCTCCCTGCTGGTTCAGGCTTCTATCCCTGCGGAACTCCCTCTGTCCGACACAAAGCTATGTGCCATTTTGTCAAATGCTCTGGAAAATGCGCTCCATGCATCGATCGATACAAAGGAAAAATTCATACAGGTTCAGCTCGCTGAACGGAATCAGACACTTCTGATCCAGATCAGCAATCCGTTTATCGGAACGGTTTCTTTTCAAAATGGAATGCCTGTCTCCACACAGACAGGACATGGATTCGGAACTAAGAATATTGCCGCAATCGCCGACTCCTATCATGGTCAGTTCCAGTTCTTTGCAAAAGACGAGATCTTCACCGTCAGAGTATTACTGCCGCTGGTAGAAACCTGATACTTCTTACTCTGTCCGTCCAAAAAGCTCATATATGATCATATCACGCATGCGGTCCATGGTTTCCTCATATGCCACTTCATGAAGCATATCCCTGCCTTCTGCGCCGAGTACATATATCTTGATCAGATTCGCAACAAGTCCGATATTTACATCAGGGCGAATATCGTCCATCCACTGAATGAAGGTGCCAGCGATCTCTGTTTCATGTCCCAGATCCGGGCTTGCCTGCTCCGGAAGTATTTCTAACAGACGCTTTTCATCTTCAGGTGTCAGACTTGGAAATACACTGTAATTCTCATCGATCATGAATTTCAGATAGGTTCTGGTCTCGGCAGGCCCTGCCTTTTCTTTTCCATCCAGAGCCAGCTTCATAAGATCCGGAATTATCTTTCTCCTATATTGCATTACTTCATATACATATGCTTCTTTCGATGGGAAGAAATTATAAAATGTGCTCACCCCTATGCCGGCTGCCTCTGTAATTTTGGCAACCGACATATGTGTCATTCCATATTGTTTCAGCAGATCAAATCCTGCTGCCAGCATCTTTTCTCTGTATTCTGTTCTTTCTTCCTCTGTAAATACACGCTTCGCCATGTACACCCTCCAAAACAGCTTTTGCAAATAATCTTACTCGTTTCTATTATTTTGCTTCAAAGCTTCCACCATGTCAATCCTTGATATTTTTCTTTTCTGGAGGAAGAGAGACAGTTCATACGTTACCCATGTAAGTATAAAACCGATCACAATAGATTTCACTTTAACCACCGGTGATAATAACATCCCATAGTTTTCTATCGTATCTGCATAACCAACCTTTACAAATAAATATGCAATCGGGAAACCAAGAATGAAACCTAAGCATATCAGCACATGATTTACATTTAATACTCTGTTTGAAATCTCTTTTCTGCTGAAACCAAGTACCTTCATAACCGATATATTTGTCGAAGATTCTGATACGATCATGTTGATGAGCAGATACAGTACAAATACACCCATTATCATTCCCAGGATTTCAAATGCAATTACGATAACTTTCATCGGTCCCATCAGGTTCTCCATCGTATCTGCCGATACCGTCATCTCTGTCTCGTTTGCTACAAGATCCCGATCAAGCTCTAATCTGTCCTTACTGATAATGCAGTTGTATACATCTTCATCAACTCCTGCAAGTTTGGTTGCATTACTTTTTCCGGTATAAAGATAACAATGTGTATTATCTGTCACAATACCACTGATCTTTACCTTATGCTCCTTCAGATCTGCAATATTATTAAATATTATTTCTTCTCCAGCCTTCACGCCGAAGGTCTCTGCTGCTGCACTTGTCAGGTAATATTTGTCCAGCTCCAGCTTATCCCCACTGTCCGTTTTATCCGGGAAATACTTGGAATTCTCCACAATTCCCTGTACCGAGAGCTGTACTGTACTGCCATCCACTTCATAGTAATTCTGGAACAGGGCTTCTCCCTCATCCGGTGTTCCTGTCTGCAACGAATTCAGCCGATACAAATATTCATATTTTATAGAACTTGTAAGTCCATTGGTCATCAGATCATCCAGACTGTCATGTACGATCAGGCCACCAAGAATACAGAATGTTGCAACTCCTACTCCAAATACTGTCACAATACTTCTTCCCGGATGTCCGATCACACTTCTGACTCTCATCTTAAGCTGGGTCTTTGCATGGCTGTTCTTCATAATACCAATCGTTCTGCGATCTTTTCCCGTATTTCTCAACAGATCTACCGGTGATTTTTTAAGGAGCTTTGCGGCTTGTATCGCAATGGCTATACAATAAAGCAGCGTCGGTGCAACAAGTGCTATAATGACCGCAGGAATATCATATATCACCTTATATGTCAGTTTTTCAAAGTCATATTCGATATAAAATTTGCTTAAAAGCTTTGTTGCAGGTATCCCACATAAGATTCCAATATTCGTTGTAAAGTAAGTGCAACACATGAGATATGTGTTGTACTTACTTTTTTTTATGCGTTGTTTTTCCCCTCTCAACGCATAAGTTCCCATCCTTTTCTTGTTTGGAGCGTATCAAAGGTCGATGCGCTCCGCTATGGAAAGGATTGATAAAAAAAAATAAGGGGTAGAGAAAGGTGGGTTTTTATGGAGTTTAAAATTAAAACAGGTTTATCGTTAAAATTTGATGATGAAAAAATATTGAGTTGGGCATATAGTCCTGGGGCTCGTGTTTGTGTGGTTCATATGTGCGATGGTTCTGTTGTAACTGTCGATTCTAAAAATCGTATTTTGATTGAGGAAAAATAATTTGTTAAGGTGGTGCATCCGCACTGTATATAAAAAAGAAAGATATGAGGTAAAATTTATGGAAAAATTAAAAAATGCAGATTCGTTATTTGTTGGCAGATTTATGATTGTTGCAAAAAAAGAAAATGAAATTGCTGATCGTCATACAGGTGAGGTCACAAAGTACTGGGAGTATTCGCTCTCTAATGGTAAGGATGTATTAAAAGTCACATGCGGTAAAAACAGCCCGCTTCATGATGCGCGCTTCGGTGGTACTTATGATATGGAATTTACGGCAGATTTTAGCCGTGGTTATGCAAAGCTTAAGGTTACGCATATTGATGGCTTAGAAGAAAGTAAGCCTGCACAGAAATAGTTATATTGCTATATATAAACGTCGTGATGATGTGTGTATATAAATAAAGTGATGGAGGTACTTGCTATGACTTGGGAAAATGTTACAGGTGCAGTTACAAATCTGCTTGATGTAATGTCAACAGTTGTAACTACTATTGTTGGCAATCCTTATCTCGCTGTCTTCTTAGCTGTGCCAGTCGTAGGTGCTGGTATTGCGATCTTCCGCAAGTTTAAGAGATCATAAGTTGACACTTGAAGCAGGTGGGCGGTTAGCTAATTCGCTAGCCGCTTTTTTTTTAGAAAGGGGTGATTTGTTTATGATGCTCACATATCTAAGTGTTGGGTTGGTTGCGGTTGCTGTAGTGCTTTTGACCAATGCGATAGTTGTTTTTGCCGGAACAAAACAGCTTGAAAAAGAACATGAAAAGCGCATGGGCGATATAAAAGAAAAAGAACAGGTCTAGAACCTGTTCTGATCGTTTTTCTTTTTGGCAATATTTACTATTGAAATTATTAATCCTGATATAAGGGGCAGTAAAAAAATACATGTGATCAAAATTGAGCATATGCTTATTTGTATCATTTATATATTTCTCCTTTCAAATCTTTATAAAATAATAATAAGGGGTGCTTATGAATATTTCAAGTAATATTAAAAAAATAATATCTGTGATGATGTGTTGCGTTGTGGTTTTAATGCCTTGTTTGTCAACATTTGCAAAAGGTGAAGCTGGTGACTGGGGCGATGATACATACCATGAAGCATATGAAGATTTTAGCGATAGTCCTAAGTATAGCACAAGTGACCTTGTATATACTGGTGAAGTTTCGCAAAACTTAACTACTGATTTTAATATGATTCAGCAGTTTGGTATGGATTGGACTACTGATTCAAGGTTTTATATGTCTCGTCCTTTTTCTTTTAGAAAACGATGGAATTATGAAAATTCACTTTATTTAAACTTTGGAGCTGCTGGATCTGATCAAAATAAAATGTTTATGAAAGAGAAGTTTAATAGTATAGCTTCTTCGGCTTTTGTAACTTCGAATAATATAAATATGTCTGATTATGACGTCTATTATACTGTCAGATCTTCTTATGCTGTATCTAACGAATATGGATATTTAACATTAGATTATTGGTTTATTCCTAAAGGTCGTAGAATTGCAATATCTAATCAGAATCATCCAGAAGATGACATTGATTATACAAAGGTCTGGTATGGTATTTGGTTCGCTTCTGAAAGTGACTTGGATGAAACTTATAAACTATGTTGGCATTATTCCTTTGAGATAAAGGGTGAAACTGGAGGCGTTACGACTGGGGATAAAGGGTTTATAGCCAATCCTTTTTATAGCTTCCTAGGACGTTCGCATTTGAATTTAATTGCCACTAATATACCGGTATTTACTCAAAAGGATTCAGCGAAACAGTATGTTGTATCTGGATCAAGTACGGAAGATCCGAGTAATAAAGTTACGGATGATGAAAATGTAAACAATAGATTGTCTGCTAGTTCTTTTGGTTGGGATTCTTTTAAATGTCGATTGTCTCAAACAGGTAAAGCATATAATTTTATTTATAATTATACTTATAGTTCATCTGATATGAAAAAGGATCCATCTTCTTATTTCATGGACATTGAATATTCACAAGTTATTCGTTATAGAAATAGGGTGAATACATCAGCGTATGAAGATAAAACGGCTACAAAAAAAAGTTGTATGTTGGTTTCTTCAACAGGTACTTCTACAGATTCATTATCTGTAATTGATACAAAAGGTAATTTTGGTCAGCAGTTTATTTATACTATATGTTTACTTGTAGATGAAGCTTCTTCTTTTTTTGGTTCTGGTACGGATTTAACTAATATTGATATTTATAGTTCAAATATTTATGTTACGGTCAAACTTCGGCATAAGCGGATACTTTCAGATAATCCAATATTAGATGGTGTTGATAAAATTTTATCTGATATATCGTCTGATGTTCGTACATTTAAATTTAATGCCCTCGATTTGTCTAGTTTAGACAGTCCGGAAGAAATAACTTCAGACGTGGTTACAAAAGATGCAGTTGATTCAGATGGAAACGTTATTAAAGATTCTAATGGAAATCCTGTGCAAGAAGTTAGCCAGATTATTACAAATGACAATTCCACCCATACAACTATTAATAACTATTATTATAATAGCGATGGCAAACAGTCAACTAGTCCAGATGGTTTTGATACTCTGTCAAATATATTATCAACTCTTATCAAATTTATAAAAACGCTTGTGACCGAAGGGTTGCCTGCGGCGTTGGAGATTTTGCAGACACTTATAAAATCCTTATCTAGTATGATATCCTCGGCTCTTGACGGCTTAAATGTCGGAACAGGAACGACAAACGGTATTATAGCTGTCTTGAAATGTATCCCTGCATCGTGCTGGTCACTTGTTGTGATTGCTGTAATTATCCTTGTTGTGGTCGGTGTGCTTAAACATATTTTTTAGGGGGTGCGTGAATGAAATATATCTTGTATCTCATGCAATTAGCTGTTTATTTCTTGAATTATGAAATTAATATTGATGGCGTAAAGTTCACTCCTTTAGAGTTATTCCTCATTGTTGCTGTCTGCGGTATGGTTGCTCGTGCTGTTCATGACTTGTTCCGTGATGATTAAGGGGGGTGATAGTGTGCTTGGTTTATTGTTTTTTGTGGTGTTCGTTGCCGGAGCGGTTCAAATCTTCCGGGAATATCACTATATTCTTGACTATAAAAGAGATGAAAGGATGATGCATGAATATGGAAAGATGCAAAAAGAAGATCTTGAATCTATTGTTGATGATGCTAATAATAGTCCTTTTTGACTGTATACCTGTATCAGCTTCTGAGCTTGATGCTACGAATGCAACGACAGAAGCGACTACGGAAACAACGACAGAAGTAACTACAGAAACGGCGGTAAAGGTTGCTACGTCAAGTGATGCGTGGTATACGACGCTTGTAGGTTCGCCGGATCAAACACCAAAGACACTGGATGATATCTATGTGTTGCTTTATTGGATTCTGATTTTTCTGGTTACGTTTATAATCTGTGTTGCATTTGTATTTATTTATAACTGTTTAATGTAAAGAAAGGGGATGAATATTTTATGGATAGCATGGTTAATTATTTTTATTCAAATGGTGACCTTACGCTTATGTTGACAAAAGTTCTTGTATATGTCCTTGCTCTTTTCTTTTTAGCGGTGATCCTCGGCGCGATCAGAAAGGCAAGGTTGTAGTATGTTAGAAATCGTATTGTTTTTATTGTTTATATGTATAGTTGTGTTTCCGTTTCCGAAGTTTGTTATCCGGCACTTTTTCGACATGTGCCGTTATGGAGCGGTTGACCTTTATTACTATATCAAGCACAAAGAGTATAATCGGTGTCCTTTCTTCGGACGTGTTGATATTATCAGCGCATACCGGAATAAGGTTTTTGGTAGCGGTAAAACCTTATGCGTGAGTAAACAGGTGCATGATATTTATAATAAATACAACGGCTTGCCTGTGTGGGATGAAAGTAAACAGGCGTTTGTGACGCAACATATACATATAGTATCTAATGTCTCTTTTTCGGACATACCCTATACTCCATTTGTGACATCCCGGCAGTTGATGGATGTAGAACAGCCGCGCGAAGATATAACTATTTTTGTCATGGACGAGATTGGAGCTATCTGGAATAGTAGAGATTTTAAAACAAATATTAGCACGGAACTACTTAGAAACCTTTTGCAGGTGCGTAAGAACAAAATATATATTATTGGCACATCGCAAAGATTCCATTTTTGCGATGCTCTCCTTCGACAGATCACAGCTAACCTTGTGTGTGTAAAAAAAACGTGGCGTATTGTTCGTAAGTTGGCATATGATCCGATGGATTTTGAAAATTGCAATAATATAGATATGCTTAAGCCGCTTAAGGTGTCGTATGCGTGGATCACAAATCAGGATTATGCGTCATACGATACAGACGAACGTGTGGAACGTCTGCGGTCAGATGATCTTTTGCCGGATGATCAGATACTCATTAACCAGGGCGCACATGTCAATGATCTGTCTGCGTCCGGTTTGAAGCGACGCTATAGGCATAGGCGCAAGTAAGTAGATCGGTGCAAGTGCACGAAGTGCCCCCTTGTACCGATAGCTATAATATGCAGGTGGTTGCGTGCGCTGTCAACCCCTCTGGGCGGTTTATCCGCCTTGGGTTGACTGCCACGCATCCGCATGCCATTGTTGTCAGACCGGGTAATAAAAGAAAGGGGAAATAAAAAATGAAAGATAAAGAAATGTTGCAAATTTGGTTGCGATTAAAAGAAGAAGCGGCTTATGAAAGAGGGATTTTTTTTACATTAGATGAGATATTAAAAAGATGCAGACTTATGTCTTTTCCTGTAGATGAGGATAGTTTTGCATTGCGTATAGAAAATATTGAGGGTATTTGTGAAGATATAAGATCTCGATTCGTGACAGATGATTTTCATGTGTAAGGTAGGTGTGAAAAAGTTATTGCATTTACTTAATCAAATATTGTCTCTTTGTAATAATGCTATCCGCTTATTATTAAGATTGTTGAGATTTTAAAATAGTAGGTGTAAAGGTGTAAAACTTTATTTTAAAGATTTAAAAATTTCTTATAAAGTCTTAGTTTTTTGCTACCGCTGGGGGGCTTGTCCCCAGCGGTGTAAGCGAGGTGTAAAAGGTGTAAAAAGTGTAAAAATAATTAAGGGGAAAAGATAAGGGAAAAAAGAAAGTGGGGATAAAAAATGGGAGTTCCAAAAAGTTTCAAAACGTGTGAGATAGTCCAACAGCTCCGATTTATGTCTCGTGATCAAGTTGAGAGCGGATTAGATCATAATGCTGTGAAAGATTATGCATTCATCTTGCATGACATAGATACAAATGCAGACGGAACGAAAAAATTACCACATTGGCATATAATGATACGATTTAAAGACAGTGTTCCAACTTCAAGTATATGCAACTGGTTTGGTATTCAGCCAGAAAGAATCGGAAAAATTCGTGGAAAATTTGCGGATGCTTTGGCATATCTTACGCATTCAAATGCACCGGAGAAAGCGCAATATTTAGAGGAAAATGTTGTATCTAACTTTGATTTTGTAGCAGAAGCTGCGGCGGCTCTTGCTAAAACTGCATCAAGAAAGCGTAAGGATGAACTGATAGAACTAATTCAGAGTGGAGTTATACGTGAGTACAATTATACAGATTATATTTCTGCTACAGAATATGATAGATTCAAAAAGAGTATAGATAATGCGTTTGCATATCGCAAAGATGCGCTTATGCACATGGATAGAAATATGACGTGTATATATATCTTTGGTGAATCTTCTTGCGGTAAAACGACATACTCTAAACAGCTTGCTATTGAGAAAGGTTATAGCTTTTATATATCGTCTGGTAGTAATGATCCTTTGGATGGGTATCGCGGTGAAGATTGCTTGATACTTGACGATGTGCGCCCGGAAGATTTTAATGTGTCAGATTTTTTGAAGATACTGGATAACAATACTCAATCGACAGTTAAGAGTCGGTATCGAAACAAGATGCTTGAATGCCAGTTATTGATATTAACTACATCAATGAGTATGCCTGTATTTTTCCGGCGGCTGATCGGATGCAACACGGAGCAGATCAAACAGTTTGAGCGTCGGTGTGAACTTTATGTAGAAATGTCAGAGCAGACAATGAAGACGTACATATATCAGCGTAAGAGCGGAAAGTATCAATATGTAGACACTTATGCAAATCCTGTATCTGCACAGTATGAAAAGGTTGACCGAACACATGATGAATGTGTGGAACGTGTGCAGGCTCTTTTGATGCCGGGGCGTGCCGCTACTAACTATGAGTGTGGGTTTAATGATAATCCTCCTCATGATGTAGTGTTGAAATTTGAAAACTGGGAACAACAAAAATTACCAAATATTTCCAGTAAGTAATTGGTGTTTTAAATATTATAATAAGCATAGGGATTTTAAACTATGCTTATTTTTTTTTACATAAGAAAAGGGATAAAGGGTGATTAAGTGGGAAAAGGATATAAACATTTAACTAGGTATGATCGTGTGACGATTGAAACCTTGCTTAATACAGGAAAGAGTGTGCAATATATAGCGGATTATCTGGGTGTCAATCGGTCGACGATATACCGGGAAATTAAAAAAGGTACATATACACATTTGAATAGTGAGTGGATAGAAACTAAAGCATATAGCTGTGACCTCGGACAGGCTGTTGCTGATGAAAAGAAAACGCACCTTGGCAAGGCTTTAAAGGTCGGAAGTGATATAGCTTTTGCAGATTTTATCGAAGATAAAATTATAAATGCTCGTTATAGTCCATCTGCCGCACTTGCAGAAGCATCTGCAAAGTTTGACACTCGGATCAGTGTTAGAACTTTGTACCGATATATTGATAATCATGTGTTCTATCTGCTTGATAGTAGTTATCTTCCGATTAAAGGTGATAGGAAGAAAAAGAAGTATAAGAAGCCAGTGCAGAAGCGTAAGTCTGCTGGAACTTCGATAGAAAAGCGTCCTGCTGAGATTTCAAAACGTACTACCTTTGGGCATTGGGAAATGGATACAGTGAAAGGTAAACAGGGTATAACAAAGGGCTGTTTTCTCGTACTAACTGAACGACTTACCAGAATGGAGATTGTGCGCAAACTGTCAGATCAAGGCTCTAGGTCTGTAGTCGAACAGGTCAATGAGTTAGAACGCCTGTGGGGTGATCGTTTTAAGGATGTATTCAAGTCGATAACTGTAGATAATGGTGTTGAATTCTCGGATGCATCCGGCATTGAAACCTCGCCGGATGGAACACACCGGATAGATTGCTATTACTGTCACGCTTATAGCAGTTATGAGCGTGGTTCTAACGAAAACAATAATCGCTTGATTCGTCGTCATGCTCCAAAGGGTACAGATCTGGACCGGTATGGTGATAATGATGTTATGTACATACAAGACTGGATAAATGATTATCCTAGAAAGTTGTTTAACTGGCGTACCAGCCGGGAATTGTTTACGGAACAACTACACGCATTAGGGATATACAATAGTCCGATTTAAGGCAGCTTGAAAAAAAGTTGCCTTAAAATTAAAAAATTTGTTGCACTTCTATTGACAAAGTATACCACATAAGATTCCAAGTACACTTCCGGTCAGTCCGGGTATCAGACCATAACGCATATAGTGACCAACGATCTGCTTTCTGGAAAATCCAAGCGCCAGGAATGTTCCAAGAAGGTACTGTTCATTTTTAATATTTCTTCCCAGTATCATAACGATAAGTGTGATTATGATTATGAACAACACAGGTGCATACATTGTTGCCATGTTCGTAACAGCAGTACCTTCATTTACAGGCATTGATATTCTTGTATTTGTTGTAGCTGCCATGTAACTTGCCATTACATAATCTTCATTTAACTTTTTCCGTACGTCTTTGGAATTATCTTTGTTGTATTTTATGGAATAGTATCCGGTTTCTGCGACATCGATCTTCTCATATTCGTCCTGATCCAACACGATCAGACCAAATTTCTCGTTGTCGATATAGCCTGTAGGCTTTTCAAGCATATAGATATAATCTGCCTTTGTCGTATATGCGGATACGGTATAATCATATGAGCCAAGAGAGATCTTATCTCCAACCGAGATATCATGCTGCTCTGCAAAATTCTGTGTAATAAGGGCCTCCCCGGTTCCCGGTTCATGACCGTCTCTCACCTCACACAGATTCAACTTCTCCGGCATACCAAACACACGGAGCGTTGTGCCTTTCAGATCCCCGCTGTCTACGCTGATATCCTTATAGCTGCTGTATTCAAGGATCACATCATATTTCTTTTCCAGACTCGCCATGTCCTCATCCGATATAGGATTGTAAGTAACAAATTCTGCATCCTCTGTCTTGTATTCATCTACAAATTTTTTCACAACCTTTGTCAGATTGCGTCCGGTTGACACAGCACCTACTATGAGCACGGACGTAAGTGCAGTAAGGAGAATACTTATAATATAAAAAGATATATTGTTCTTTATGCTGCGCGCGGCTCTCTTATTGATCGTCATATTATAATTCCATCTCCTCTACTCTTTTCTTGTCTGCATTTTTCAGATTGGATGTAACCTTGCCATCTGTAATCTTGATGATCCGATCTGCCATTTGTGCTATATTCAGGTTGTGTGTAATAATGACAACGGTTGTCTTATAAGTATCATTCATTTTCTGAACTCTCCGCAGTACATCCTTCGATGACTTTGTATCAAGCGCACCGGTAAGCTCATCACATAGAAGGATATCCGGCTTCTTTACCATGGCTCTTGCGATCGCAACACGCTGCTGCTGTCCACCGGAAAGCTCTTTGGGAAAATGCTTCTCATACTTGGTAAGTCCCAGATTTTCGATCAAGGCATCCACATCAAGCGGATCTTTTACCAGCTCTGCTGTCATCTCTACATTCTCTCTGACTGTAAGATCCGGCGTCAGATTGTAGGACTGGAATACAAATCCCAGCTTTTCCCGTCTGTAAATCTCAAGCTCCTTTGCTGACATTTTCTCAAGATCTTTTCCATCTACGATCATGCTCCCTTCTGTCGCCTTATCAAGTCCTCCAAGTATATTTAAAAGTGTACTTTTACCACTTCCACTTGGGCCAAGAATAACAACGATCTCGCTCTTTTCCATACTGAAATCCGTATGATCAAGTGCATATACGGTTGCTTCTCCTTTTCCGTATTTTTTAACCAGTTCTTTTCCTTCGATAAACATTCTGCTTCCTCCTGCCACATGCGAATATTTTGTTTGTTTCATTCGTATATATGTTAGCCCAGTCTAACTTGTCTGTCAAGTAGTTTTACGAATATTTTTTAGATTTTATTCGTATGATGATTTGCAAAGAAAAAAGTGCTAGTAAGTAAGATATGTAACCATAGATCCGGACACATAGCATACCTGCTAACACCTCTTTATCTTTTAGTGCTATTTATTTCATTTTAACTTTAAATTACTTCTTGAATTTATATTTTCCTTTTCCATAACCGGATACCGGTTCAATGATATCTGCTTGTACCAGATTTGCAAGAAGTTTTGAAGCACCCGAAGCTTTCAGCTCAAGAAATTCCATAACTTCACTTCTTCCAAATACTCCATCAAAGCCAAACTTATCAAAAAGTCTATGGATATGAACTGTCGTTTTCACAGAGAAATCTCTGTCTTTTGCGGAAAGTGCACTTTCAATATCCACTTTCGGGCCTTGAATGTCCACTTTTTCTTCATTCAAAAATCCACTTATATGAAGATTTCGGTTGTGAAGCTCATTTTTCTCGTTTAAAAGCAAATTTCGGAGAAACGCTTCCAGATATTCTGTTGTTTCGTGGATACCTTTTTGCAGGTTCGTATCCTTCACTTTTTCAAGCAAGACATTTTCAGCTTCTATTTTATCTGTTCCATACGCACCCCAAAATTTATTTGCAGACTTCTCTGATTCCTCAAGAAATGGTTGAACTCCATACTCTGGATACACAGCACTTGAACTAATCATTATGTACTGTCCAAAGGAGCCTAGTTCTTTAACAAAATCAATAATGTCCGCAGCATTATAAGCAGTTATATCAGCAACAACATCAAAGAACGTGTTCTTTAATATACCACCTAAATTATGCCTATCACCTTCAATAAGATTTACTCCTTGAACTTGTAATATCTGTCTCCGTCAGCCGTAAGATATGTACGATTATTTGCAGTTACTTTATCCTCTTCAACTCTTACATGGCTTACATCTATTCTCTTATCAGAAATAGAATCCATAAAAATTTTGCGTAGGAATCCTGTCCAACTGCACCCAATATTGAAACATTAAACTCCTCAAATTTTGATGCATGAACTGCAAAATTAAGGGCTTCACCACCTGCACGCAATTCATCTGTTCCATCAAAAACATCTACACAGAGGCACGGAAGTGCCACTAAATTTATCATTCTTGTACCTCCCCAAATTGAATGTTGTCGATTGGTTTTTAAAGTATTTTACTTTCTAACCGGTTTCTTATAAAGAAATACAATCGCCACTATCAGAATAATAGCCAACATCACCCACTGCACATAATTATCAAGAATTATAAAAAGTGGCGAATCATTCCAATCAGATATAAATATATGTATGTTTAAAAATATGTCTGTAAAGAAATGGATAAAGGCGGCTACAAGTATGTTATGTGTATATAAATACACAGATGCAAATGCAAATCCCCATACTCCTGTCATAATAAATCTGTATATAGCTTGTTCCAAAGAATCACATTCAACAGCATGTGCTATACCAAATATCACCATGCTTATGCCCGCATATAAAAGCCTTCTCTTAAACGTGGCATTTGCTCCTTGATAATACCCTTCGCAAACAAATGCTCTAAATGTAAGTTCTTCCCATAATCCTGTCGCAAGTTGCATAAAAATAAGGCAGGACACAACTATAGGCATGGTTGTATTTAACCAACTCTTTGCCCCTATCACCACATATGTAATGACATCAAACACCACATAAATAAACATAGCAGAGCAAGCAGGAACAGCATCCTTAAAGCAGTTCATATTGACAATACTTCTCATACTGTCTTTCTTAAACAATTTTACAAATATAATAAGCTCGACAGCGAAAAATAGTATTCTTTGAACGCTTTTCATCATATATCCCAAAGCACCATCAAAGTTGTTATTTATCAGAGGTGATGTGTAGTAAAGCAATAATAAAAACAATACAGCCAGAATAATACCTATCAACTTTTTGTTTTTCATAATGGTCTCCAATTTTTTTATAATTACCGGATGAAAGCATCATAAGGTGCTTTATCATCAAATGGCTTTCTTTTACTAAATTGCGCTGATTCATCAATGTGTGCAAATATAACGTCAGAATATTTTCTGATACCACTATGCCCTGTACAGACATATTCCAATTGAATGTGTTGGATATTATCAATCAATGCTTTCAATTTCACCAGAGACTTTTTGTTCATATCCGGATATTGGGTGAAAAAATCAAAAAAACTATATCCACCTTTTTCATTTATTGCAAGACAATCTCCGGTAAACAAAATCTTATCATCAACAATATAACAGGTATGCCCCAGAGTATGTCCGGGTGTAGGAATAGATTGTACCTTAATGCCTCCGATATCAAACTTTTCATTGTTATCTATGGCGTAATATCCTTCTTTAATTCTGACACAATTTTTAATCTTCACCCCTAATTTTGTCATACGATGGATGCTTCCATTCAAGTATGCGCTTTCCGCTTTCCCCAGGTACACTTGTGCATTTGGGTATATATTTGTTCCGCTTGTGTCAATTCCACCACAATGATCCACATCGGCATGAGTAATAAAAACATGTTTAATTTCTTCAGGATTAATACCTATTTGTTGAAAAGAATTTTCAACACCCCGATAATTCAAATGTCCCGAATCAATAGCTATTGTCACGTCATTTTTGGTATAAAACCAAAGATTTACATCCCCCTGCCTGATACAGCTTATTCCGCATTCATAATTTCCTGTTTCTGCCGGATTGCAATATTTTTTCCCCTTCATAATATGGCGCTTTATTTTATCATCAAAAAAATACATAAACTTCATAGCAATTTTCTCCTCCTTATAATTACAATAGCCACTATAACCGAAGGGAAAACTTTTTACTTTCAAAAATCTGCTGTTTTTCTGTTTATTTTAATACATCCGTAATAGAAACACCCGTTAATTTCTTACAAGTGTATGCAAGATGTGCCGAACTTGAGAAACCGCTTTCCTGCGCTGCCCAGGTAATTTTACCACCCGTGCTTATCAATCTGTATGCATATTCCATTCTGCGCATCAGAATATAACTTTTTAGCGAAATTCCCGCTTCTTCCTTGAATAAATGCGTCAACCTGCTTTCAGAAAGGAAAACTTTCTCCGCAATCTGCTTAACACTGTAACTTAACCATTCCCCAGAAATAACTTTGCTGATTATCAGTTCAATCCTTTCATCTCTTACGTTGTTTTTTTCTGTTGAAATACCCATGGCAAGAAACATATTTTCAACGATGCGTATAATTTCATTCTCCGGCAAATTGTGAATATCTTCTGATATTTCTGCAATTTCATCCGAAACATTGCAGTAGGAACCACCTTTTATATATTGCTCCCGAATCTGCTCCGCAATAATGCTTGTGGGATCAATCAGCAGAAAAAAAGTGCAATTGTTTCCTACTTCAACTGCATGCCTGACTCTTGAATCAAGCAGAATAATATTTCCACATATATTTTCTTTACCCACTGTAATTCTGCAGCTCTTTTTCCCTGCAAATAAATGCAGAAATGGATGTTTATGAATGTCCGTCTTATAATATGATGGTATAATAACAATATATGAACTTTGAAAAATAAGACTACTCATTTTTTCGTCCTCATACTCCCTACCCATCTGTCCAAACTCTCTATTGCGGTACACTAATTAAAGCTCTGCAATTTTTGTCTTGATACGTGGGCAAAACTCTATTACCGATTCAGCAGATACCTAACTGCGTATTCTAACTCAACATCTCTTTCAAACACAATTTTTCCTTTTTCCGTGACTTCTCTATCATAATTATCAATAGTGAAAATGGCCTTTGCATTTTCACTTATTTATGTATCCTGTTCATTGCCCTTTCTTTTACATATGCATCTCTTACATATCATTATAACTAAAGCCAAAACACTAACATCCGACAAAGAAATCAACATCAGCCACCTGTTCGGAGATAGATAACCAGCCACTAAAAATAAAAGAAAAGCCATTCCCGGCAGTCCTGAAACAGTATACCCTTTTTTTCTGCTCTTTAACGGCGCTACAATATATGTAAGTATCCAGAAAAACACTCCCAGTGCCCATATAAGTCCATCTATTATCCACATCACAACCGGGAAATGTGCATACATTTCAACCATATAAATACCCCTTTCACAAAATCTTAATTACTTCCCCCAGCATATATAATAATTCTTCCGGTATTCGGATTTGTTACAATTGCAAAGATTTTGGTTCCCGCTTCTTTATACGAATCATAATAAATGATTCTGTAATTGTCTATGCTATCATAGCATAGTCTTTTCCATCAAGGGTAAATGCCGCCATGGAGTATGCCCCAAATCCACTATTAAAACAATAAAAGCAAAAGTCCTTTGAATCATCCGGAAGTTCATCACAGAATTGTCCTCTGTACGCCTTTTATTTGTAAGTATCAAATGATGTTCCACTCCACATACCAAGATCAGCTACATATCGGAATAAAAATTTTATTTTGTGCTAAATCTTGACACAGGACCAATGATTATTTTTTTGTTCACCAACCACATATTATAGGAAATGGAATTATGAGTCAATGCACTTTTGAATGATTATACTGTCCAAATGTTAGATTGTACAAAAAAGAAGACCGGAAACTCTCCGGTCTTCAGGGTTAAGGGAAAATTTTATGTGAAAAATTGTAGTACACTTACTTTACTGCGAGTCTCTCAAATGTCTCGCTCTCTTCAGGAATCGATCTGAGTCCTCCGCGCTTCTCGACACACAGGCTCGCCACCGCATTTCCATATCTTGCAAATTCTTCAAGCTCGTCTATACTGAATTCCTCCAGGCTCTTGTCCGCCCTTATAAGCTGCGATACAAATGCCCCCCAGAACGAATCTCCAGCTCCGGTTGTGTCGACCACATGGCTGACAAATCCAGGAACTTTTCTGCTGCCATCCCTGCTGCATATCAGCACACCCTCACTTCCCAGGGTGACCGCAACAAGTCTGACGCCTATTCCAAGGAGATACTCCGCAGCCTCCTTCGGATCTTCAAATGGTGTGAGGAGTGCCGTCTCCTCATCCGAAAGCTTCATTATATCTACAAATGGGAGAATACTCTTCATTCTCTCCATCGCATTTTCTCTGTTGTCCCACAGCGGCTCTCTGTAATTTGGATCATAGGATATCACCGCTCCGTATTTTCTCGCCTCTCTCACCGCCTGGAATGTGGTGGTTCTGGCCGGTTCATCCGTGAGAGACAGCGAACCTATATGGAACACCTTTGTGTCTCTTAGCAGGTCGGCATCCACTTCCTTGTAACAGAGCATTGTGTCCGCTCCCGGCTTTCTGGCAAATGAGAATTCACGCTCTCCGTTCTCATCCAGAGTGACAAATGCCAAAGTGGTAAATACCGTGTCATCGACAACTATACCTCTGGTATCTATCCCTGCCTGCTTTGCCGTCTCAATAAGGAAATTGCCATGCATGTCATCCCCGACCTTTCCTATAAACGCGGTCTTAAGTCCGGCCTTGCTGACTGCCGTGAGCATATTTACCGGAGCGCCTCCGGGATTCTGCTCGAAGAGCTTCATCCCGGAATCAGTGCTTCCGGCAGGGGTAAAGTCTATCAGGAATTCACCAAGAGCCACAACATCATATTTCTTTTCCATGTTGGATCCTCCTTGTGAATTTTACTTTCCTGTGATCTCTATGTCATAGAATTCTACTCTTGCATCCTGTGCCAGAAGTCCCGTCTCAAACTCAGGCTTTGCATATATCCTGTATGTAAATGCCACCTGTTCTCCGACAAATACCTCCACCATATCATGGTCAACGATGATCTTCACATCTATCTCGCTGCCCTCTGTTATGTCAAATGTCTTCTCGCACACTCTGACTCCATCAGGACCCGGCTCCGTTGCAGGAGGCACAGCCTGACAGGACTGAACCCAGAACGGGTCAACTCCCATAGGAAGATTTACCAATGACACTCTCTGCATGGCCACATCGAACTCAAGGAGAAGGCATCCGCTTGCTTCCTTGTCTGACTTGAGCAGTATACCGAAATGGTCATACACCTCTCTAGGCATGATCTTGCACTTCAGCATGTAGCTCTCCTCGTTGTGTCCAAGGAATCCGTATGTACATGTGCTTACTGAATCCATCTCAACCAGTCTGTCTCCGTGAAGCTCTGCATTTCCAAGTACAGGGATGTAATCCCATGCCACAGGCTTCTCAAATACATGCTCATATTCCTTTGGAAGCTTTACGTCAAGTCCTCCATCCGCTGTGGCAACTACCTCGTGCGGCACGCAGAATGTTCCGCCCCAGTACCATTCACCTCTGTCGCTTCTGTCTGCTCTGTCGTGAGCCCAACCGAAGTAGAAGCGTCTGCCGTCATCATCCTGCATGGACTTGGCTGCGTAGAATCTTCTTCCGCCTATGCCATCCTTCTTTGGCTTTCTCCATGGGCCAAATGGTGACTTTGCAACTCTGTATATTGTATTTACATATTCTGAGAATCTTGAGTATGAGAGATACCAATTGTCTCCCATCTTGTACATCTCAGGGCACTCAGGACAGTTGGTGTGTCCCGGTGAATATATCGGTCCGTAATATTCCCAGTTGACCAGATCCTTTGATCTGTAGAGAACTATACATCCTCTTCTGGTTATCGGCATATCCAACCTTCTCGCTGATATGAGGATCCAGTAACATTTGTCCTCCTCATTGTAGAATACATATGGATCTCTCCAGTCAAGCTTCTCGTAAAGCTCTATCATAGGTGTGATGACCGGATTGGCTGCATCCTTCACCCACGTGATTCCATCGTCACTTGTAGCGTGGCATATGGTCTGCTGATACTCTGCGGTGAGGCAGTAGCCTGTATAGAATGCATGATATTTGCCCTCGCCGTATATGACTGATCCAGTCCATACTCCTGATGCATCCGGCTCGTCGCCCTCGCCCGGATAGAGCGCTGTAGGAAGCTCCTCCCAGTGCACCAGATCATCTGATACACTGTGGCTCCATGTTGTTCTGAGTCTTGCCGGGTACACTGTTGTTCCCGGAGGGGAAGTCAGTGAGAATATATGATATTTGCCCTCGTGGTAGAAAGGTATTGCATCTCCCGTGGAATCCGCGAAGGACATCTTTCTAAAAATCTCCATATTATCATTCCTCTCTTTCTACTAGTTTGCTGCAAGTTTCTTCTTTTTGAGGAGCTCAAGCTTGCCCTTCTGTCCATCAAGGAGTACCGCACATGCGATGATGAGACCCTTGATGATGAGCTGCCAGTATGATGACACTCCGATAAGGTTAAGACCATTTGAGATGATTCCGATGACCATGGCACCAAATACTGTTCCACTGATCCTTCCTTTACCACCTGTCATAGAGGTTCCGCCAAGTACACAGGCCGCGATGGCATCAAGCTCGTATCCGCTTCCAACTGAAGGCTGGCCTGAGTACATTCTTGAACAGAGTACAAGTCCTGCGAATGCTGAGAGAAGTCCTGATATTGTAAACACTATGATCTCTATCTTCTTGATAGGTACACCTGAAAGTCTTGCAGCCTCGCGGTTACCACCTATCGCGTATACGTATGTTCCGAACTTTGTCTTACTGAGGATGAAGCTGAACAGTATGATGAGCACTACCATGTACACTACCGGAAGTGGAATCACATTGAACAGATATCCTGTACCGATCTCGATGAAGAGCTTGTTTGTGATACGTGTTGACTGTCCACCTGTGTAGACATAAGCTATACCACTTGCTATGTTCATCATGGCCATTGTGATGATGAATGCAGGCACCTTGAAATTGGCTACTATGAAACCACTTACAAAGCCAGCCGCTGTGCCGACCAGAAGGCCTGCTGCTATTGCTACGCCGAGAGGAAGTCCCTGATTAACTATAAAACCTACGGTCAGAGTTCCCGACATAGCTACTATCGATCCAACTGACAGGTCAATGTGACCAAGTATGATTATGAGTGTCATTCCAAGTGCTATGTATGTGTTGATCGATATCTGTCTAAGCACTGATATGATGTTGTTGGTCGTTAAAAACTTGTCTGTGGCAAGTGCTACGGCCACACACATGATTATCAGAACCACTATGATTCCTATGTTGCCCTTGACTATGGATGTCAGGGGATTGTTTTTTAATATAGAAGTTGCTTTTGAATTCTTCTTTGTCTCGCCCATATTATTCGATACCTCCTGCAGCGTATTTCATTATCTCTTCCTGTGAGAGCTCGTCCTTTGACAGCTTCTTCACGAGTTTTCCGGCTCTGACCACACATACGTTGTCGCACATGTTGATGATCTCAGGAAGCTCACTGGATACCATGATTATCGCTATGCCTTCCTTTGCCAGTTCATTGATTACTGTGTATATCTCAAATTTTGCATTTACATCAACGCCTCTGGTCGGCTCATCCAGAATGAGCACATCCGGCTTGGTTGCAAGCCATTTGCCCAGAACTACCTTCTGCTGATTTCCACCTGACAGGCTGCCCGCCTCGATCTCAGGTGACGCCGCCTTGATCCGCAACCGCTTTGAATAATGGTCTATGACCTCACCGCGCTTTTTCTCGCTTATGGCGATTCCATTCATATAGAATCTGAGGGATGAGAGTGTAAGGTTGAACGCCACGCTGTTGCCGAGCACCAGTCCCTGCTTCTTTCTGTCCTCAGGAACCAGGGCTACGCCTGACTTGATCGCCTGCATCGGATTCTTGAAGTGTACCAGCTTTCCGCCGAGTATCACCTCGCCTGATGTAGGCTGTGTGGCACCAAATACCGCCTCCATGATCTCGCTTCGTCCGGCACCGACCAGACCTGAGAATCCCAGGATCTCACCCTTGTGTACCGAAAAACTTATATCTTCAAAGACACCTGTCTGCGAAAGGTTCTTTACCTCCAGAGCAACCTCTGCCTTGTCCATGTCACAGTAATCCCTGGCATAGAAGCTCTCCAGATCTCTTCCTACCATCATCGCAACCAGCTCATTCGGGTTGGTCTCAGATGTCTTTTTTGTTCCTACGTATGCACCATCCCTGATGACGGTAACTCTGTCAGATATCCTGAAGAGCTCCTCCATTCTGTGGGAGATGTAGATTATACTTACCTGTTTCTTTCTGAGATTCTCAATGATCTCAAATAACTGCTCCACCTCTTCATTTGAGAGTGATGAGGTAGGCTCGTCCATAACTATGATCTTACCGTTGAATGAGACCGCCTTGACGATCTCCACCATCTGCTGCTGTGCGATGGTCAGATTCTCTACTATCGTGTCTGCTTTTATATTCACACCGAGGGACGATATCATCTCCTCTGCTCTTCTGTTCATCTCTGCAAAGTCCAGCGTTCCAAGCTTTGTCCTTATCTCTCTGCCGAGAAACAAATTCTGTGCCACCGAAAGATATGGAACAAGTACGATTTCCTGATGTATTATTCCTATACCATTTTCTCTGGCAGCCGGAACTCCGTTGATCTTAACCTCCTTGCCATTTACCTTGATGATTCCGCTGTCGGGCTGGTAAATTCCGCCGAGGACCTTGATCAGTGTGGACTTTCCTGCACCATTCTCACCGAGCAGTGCATGTACCTCTCCCAGCTCAAGGGAAAAGTCGATGCCACTTAAAGCATATATTCCGGAGAAGCTTTTCTTTATCCCTATCATTTCCAGAACTGTCTGTCCCATATTAAACCTCCAAGTTTCTAAAATAGATCTTTTGTTATCCTGCTTTTTCGGGATCTCGGCCGGAGATCTAAGATCCCCGGTCTCTCCCGTGTTATATACACCTACGTTGTGTCATGTATGTCCAGCCGGGGGCAGCCCCGTGCTGTTACTGCCGGCTTCAATCCGGCCTTACTGCCAATCGTTAACTGTCTGCTCAGCCTCATCCTTGAGTACGAGGTGTGAGTCAAGATATACCTTCTTCTCGTCGATCGTTGTATCTCCGCCCACATACTTCTGTGCTGCATTGAATGCGTACTCAGCAATCTGTACAGGAACCTGACATGCAACTGCTGTGAACTCGCCGTCGAGGAGTGCCTGCTTGCCATCTGGTGAAGCATCGATACTGTATACACCAATCTGACCTGTCTTGTTGGCTGCCTTAACTGCTGCTGCAGCGCCAAGTGCTGAAGGATCATTGATACAGAAGAATGCCTGAAGATCTGTGTTTGCTGTGATGATATCCTCTGCAAGGCTCATTGATGCATCAAGTGCTGCCTCGCCATCCTGCTGTGCTACGATGTTGAACTTATCCTTGTTATCACCGAGTCCGTCAAGGAAACCATTTACACGGTCTACACAACTCTCATTTGATGGGAAGTCAAGGATCGCAATGTCTGCTCCGTCCGGATAATCCTTAGCCATCTGCTCACCGACAAGCTGTCCTGCCATGTAAGCATTTGTTCCAACGAACTGTGTTACGAAGTTCTCTATGTCATCCTCGATAACTGCTGTATCTACATTGAAGATTGGGATTCCTGCATCCTTGATCTCTGCAAGACCTGATGTGATACCTGCTGAATCAACCGGGATGATGAACACTGCGTCGTATCCACTATTTGCCACGTCTGATAACTGGCTGAGCTGTGTGTTCAGATCGTAGTCAGGATCAAGACATGTATATGATATTCCGTTCGCATCGCAGAGCTCCTTGAGCTTGGCATCAATTGAACTCTGGAATGTATTGTTGAGTGTGTTTGTACAAAATGCAAATGACAGGTCAGATGACTTTGTGCTCTCCTGCTTTGTACCTGAATCAGATGAACCGCTGCCCGAAGCGTTTCCTGATCCTGATCCACAACCTGCCAGTAAACTGAGTGACATGCACAGGCATGCTCCAACTGCTAATAACTTTTTAAATTTTCTCATAATTTTTACCTCCACTATCATGTGTTTTCTTTGCTAACTCGTTGTCGAAAAACTGTTTTTAACCGGTTTATTTACGTAATTTTTAAACTGTTTTTCGTCCCTTGCATGTTTTGATGATATAACCTTTGTCGGTTATTGTCAATATCAAGTGTTTTATTTATTGTTTATTCGTCATTTTGCACAAATGAAGCTTGATTGCATTATATGGTTCGCAGGTCTTTTATAGTTTTTTACGTAAATATTTTGCCAGATGTCATACTTATGGGATTTGTAGTGTATGATTGGCACCCGTTACTTGTCACCTTGTCTCTTGTGTATAAACGCAAAAAATCCGCCAGAAAGATACAATTTTCTCTCTAACGGATTCTTTTTTAGATAAAAAGATACAGTTTCTAACTCTGTCCGACACAGACTAACTAAAGCTGTCATATCACCTCAATCTGTCCGGCACGGACTAACTAAAGATGTCATATCACCTCAATCTGTCCGGCATGGACTCATGGAAGATTTCCTTCCATGCAAGCCTGAGCTGTTTTGGCTCAACCTGATACGGCTGAACTCCCACATACTTTGGAAGCTGTTCTTCACTTACCAGGGACTTGGCAACAACTGCCGCGGCCGCTCTTCCCTGCTCGTATGGTCTCTGCGTGCTGAGTCCCTTGACGATTCCTTCCTCCATGCACCTGGCAATTCCATGATCAAGGTCCGTGGTGAACACCGCCACATCCTCCCTGCCAAGCTCCTTGAGTGCCTTTATAACCAGAAGTGCCGGGCGATCCCAGCTCACATACATTGCCTCAATTTCAGGATTGGCAGTTATCACGTCCCGGGCTACCTGATATGCATTGGATATCTCTCCAAAACTCCTGATCGTAACTATGTCAATATCAGGATAACTGTCCTTGATTATCCTCTCAGCGGCGTTATCCCTGACTCTTGTTCCATAGAATGCCGCACCATGAATAATGAAACCTGCCTTTTTTTTCTTGTTCTCCTTGCAGTATTCCCCCAGCATTCTTCCTGTGTTCGTTCCATTCTCCGACTCATTTACTGATACACAGGACACATAGCTGTTCTTGGACATGCCATCCGGAACATTGCTTATGAACACCAGCTTTGACACTTTGGAAAGTTCCTGAAACTTCTCTCTGGTACGGCTGTCATCCGCCGGAATAGCTATAACTGCGTCCGGCTTCTGAAGTCTTATTCCATCAAGCTGCGCATTCTGCAGTTCCGAGTCAAAGTGCGCATCCATAACCGACACCACATCTATCCCGAACTGCTCAAGCTCCTCACGGATACCCTTCTCATGAAGCTCAGCCCATGACGTACCTGTGTAATGGAATGATATGGCAACTCTGAAATGTCCTGCCTTCAGCCTCTGTTTTTCCTCCTTCGTCAGCACCACGGAATCAGGGGCAGCTGCCTTATCTCCAAATGGTCCATTATCCAGCATCTTGGTGGATTTCCTGACAACCAGTTCCACATCGGCATAGCAGTCATGGGATATGACCGCACCTGTGTTGATTTTCTCAAAAAGCATTCCAACTGCCTTGGTGCTTAACCCCTTCACATCTCTTCTGATTATGGTAAGCGGAGGATATGTAAGTTCTGACCAGCTCTCATCACCAAACCCAACCACAGATATCTCTCCCGGACAGTCGATCCCCATATCTCTCAGTGTCTTCATGAGGTAGAGCGTTATTCTGTTGCCCCCCGCAAGAACTGCGGTCGGCCTGTATCTGCGGAGCGCCTTCTGGATGACGAGCATACAGTCATCCTCGCCATTTTCCAGTGTTACATCCACTATATTCGCATCGTTTGTATTTATATTGTATTTCTGCAGAGCACTCAGGAAACCTTTTGTTCTCTCATCCCTGGTGGTACTGTCCGTACTCTCTCTGAAAAACAAAACATTCTTGTGTCCACTCGCGAGCAGATAATCTGCGCCCTTAAATATAGCCTCCCTGTCTCGGAACTCAACTGAGTCTATCCCTGATCCAAGTATATTTCTCTCCACGCAGACAAATGGAACGCCTGACTGTATAAGCTTTGTGTAGTTGGCTGCCACATCGCTCACCGGCGCATGTATGATACCGGCAACCTTCTTGTTGACCAGAAGTCCGGCAAGCACCTGTGTCTCCTCCTTAAGATCATTGTCTGTTATCGCCACAAGGAACTGATATCCCTGTACACTGACAAGCTGCTTCACATAAGCTACCATATCTCTGTATATCGTACTTTCAATGTTCGGAATGACTGCAACGATCGTAGACTCTCGGCCAACCAGCAGTTTTCTCTCCTTATCTGCTATCTTATTCTGATATCCCGTCTCTACAATAATCTTCTCTATCTTATCCACAAGCTCAGGTCTTACATACCTTGTCCTGTTGATAACATGGGAAACTGTAGCTATGGACACCCCTGCCATATCCGCAATCTCTTTTATTGTAACCTTTGACTTGCCCATATCTCGTCCTTTCTCCCTTATCACAGATATAACTCTGGCTTCCGTACATTGCCACTGGCAACGTCCTTTTCCAATATTATAATCTACTTTTCTATGTTTGTGCAACCACTGTCATCATCCAGACTGCCGGCTCTGTTGGAGGGCTACTGGCTCTGCGATGGCTACTGGCACCATGTAGTTGCTGGCTCCACCATTACATAAAACAGCACAAATTTTTCGCAAAATGCAGAAAAAAAGATAAAAACGCCAAGTTATTTCCTGGTATTTCCCGGGTCCCGGGGGCAGCAGATACTTAATTCTGCCAGTTGATGTTCTCCCCCTGCAGCAACGGATATCTGGCAAGTTCTGTGCCGTCCTGCCCATATATCTGAATTCAAACGGATAATTTCTCGGAGTCACGGTGATCTCATCGCCGTACGAGAATTCATAATCCAGCGTTCTTCCAAAATAGAAATCCTTTGTCTTATATGTCGCCGCTGTACACATATTTTGTCTCCTTTCCAATCTCCTCAGATAATTTATATCATCAGTTCAAAGCCATAACAGCTCTTTTCAAATCCATAGTGTTCGTAGAAGCCATGTGCCCCTGTCCGCGGAAGACCGGAATCAAGGGTGACGGCCTTGCACCCCCTCCGCTTTGCAAGCTCCTTTGCATGATCAACTAAATTACAACCAATGCTTACATTATAAAATATCAAAGTGATTATTAACAGACCGCCACCCATAAATTTATTATAAAATATCCCGGAAAATACTTAGGCAAAGCTCTGGACAGCGGTCACAATGACCACAACTATTTTGAAATTGCGCACATCGTCCATATTTATCTCACCATTATTTACAAAGTCAGCCGACATGACCTCCTTGCCCTTATCATCGTAAAGTACAAGTGTCTTGGTCATTTTCTTCTGCTCCTCAAGTACCTGTTCGGAAGCCATCTTCAGTAATGCTGCCATCTGGTCTATGCTTTTCACTTCACAGAATGCAGTATGCGTGATGGAACCATCCGCTCTCGTTACTTCTTTCATATCCATTGGAATATGACTTTTCTTACAGGTTTTCTCCAAAAGCTCCGCTGTTCGCTCATCATTCACATCAATATGCGTGACATCTTTGCCCTATCGGTTGAATCCCTTTAATGAGCCATGCGTTTCCTTATAATTCGACATTACCTTATCGACAACCTTGCCGCTTCTGTTTCTCGCTCATACCTGGATTCTGCTGTTCAGACCGCTTACACGCATCCGCAATGGCAGTAATCAGATCTACGCTGACAGTCACAATCGCCTTTCCTGTCTGGAACGACTCCTGCGTCAATTCATCGACCATTGTTCTGTCCTCCTGTTATATATTTTCCTGCTGCTTCTGTCTGTGGGTGCTCTCACCCATAAGATACACATTTTAATGCACATCTCGTGTTCCTCCTTGATTTCCTCTATCTGAACTTCTGGACAAAATGTCCTAAAGTTACATTCATATCCATTGCCCAACGGGCACAAAAAAAGAGCATCTATGTTTCAATCACATAAATGCTCTAACGCTGTTGTTTATAATAATATGTAATATCGGTTGAAACTGCATTACTACTAGCTAGTATACCATAAACATACTGTTTTAGTAAGAAATGTCCTATTTCATCCATGTATGCATATTGTCAAGTGTATGTGTCATATTTTATATTCAAAATAAAAAAGCTGCTACTCTCTAAAAAATAACAGCCTTTCTTACTATATCAGCCTTTTGGAATTTGACCATCGACATACAGAATGTGATTAACTAACCGCTATGTGAGATATTTTAAAGTTCCCATAATCTGTTCATCTTGATCTTCTACCTCATCATTGTGTTGTTCTGTAACCTTAATATGTATAAATGCTTTTAGCATTTCCATAATCCATGCAGGTTACAATATG